>ERZ1645187.232-NODE-232-length-54530-cov-101.251143_pt1 | contig 54530 bp, 51 predicted proteins | sample MGYA00575352_ERZ1645187 | MGnify/ENA primary metagenome ERZ1645187 (study PRJEB40837, sample SAMN11349314) | freshwater sediment metagenome | isolation source: river sediment | host: Sediment | place: India: Wazaribad , New Delhi | collected 2017-02-21 ... | reverse complement strand
CATGTGGTTCAACCTCGCCGCCGCCCAGGGCAACCGCGAGGCGGTCCGCTATCGCCAGGAGATCTCCCAGGAGATGTCGGCCGCCGACATCGCCGAGGCCCAGCGTCAGGCGCGCGAATGGATGACCCGCCACTGAGACGCGCTCGAGACCCGAACCCTGCGGCGTCGGTTCTCCGCTCCGCCGCTCCGACCGAGGAGGGGTTCATGACGTCCGTCGTTCGTACCGCATTGCGGGCGGCCTTCCTGATCGCCGCGCTGACCGCTCTCGTCGCCACCGGCGCACTCGTTCATGCGAGCTGGTTGTCGATCGTCGCCGACCCTGCGGCGAGCGCACCGGCGGACGGACGCTCCTATACCGTGGCCTTCCTCTGCGTCGTCGCCGGCGCTGCCGTCGCCCTGTTGATCGCCCGCCGGCTCCGCGATTCGGCGCACTTCGGCCGCGACGACGAGCCGGCGCTCTGGATCTGACGCACCCGCCGTGCCGTGCCGAGCCGCTCCGCGTCCACGTCGCTTGCCGGCCTTTCCGCCGCCGTGCTACCCCCGGAACGGCTTTCCGGGAGACGGCAGATGCGGATTCTGATCACCAACGACGACGGCATCCACGCCCAGGGTCTGCGTGTCCTCGAGCACATCGCCCTGAGCATCTCCGACGATGTCTGGGTGGTCGGCCCCGAGACCGATCAGTCCGGCAAGGCCCATTCGCTGTCGCTCTCCGATCCGCTGCGCCTGAGGAAGATCTCCGAGCGCCATTACGCGGTGCGCGGCACGCCCACCGACTGCGTCATCATGGGCGTTCGCCACATCCTCGACTCCAAGCCCGACCTCGTCCTCTCCGGCGTCAATCGCGGCGCCAACGTCGCCGACGACGTCACCTATTCCGGCACCATCGCCGCCGCCATGGAGGGCACGCTGCTCGGCATCCCCTCCGTCGCGCTGTCGCAGGCCTTCGCCTGGGCCGACGGCGCCGAGGTTCCCTGGGCGACCGCCGAGTCCCACGGCCCCGACGTGCTGCGCCGCCTGCTCGATGCCGGCATCCCGGCCGGGACCCTCGTGAACGTCAACTTCCCGGCCCGCCGCGCCGATGCCGTCGCCGGCGTCGCCGTGACCTCGCAGGGCGCCCGCAACGACGCCACCGTCGGGGTCGAGCCGCGCATCGACGGCCGCGGCAATCCCTATTTCTGGATCTCCTATCGTCCCCAGTCGACCGAACCGGCGGTCGGCACCGACCTCGCCGCGCTCGCCGCGGGGATGGTCTCGGTGACGCCGCTGCGCCTCGACCTCACCGATCACGGTGCCCGTCAGGCCTTCGCCCACGCCTTTCGCTGAGGCCGGGAGGGCGCCCTGCGCCCCCCCCCGTGCGGCTCGTCGACGCCCACGGTAACCGAACACCAACCATTGCCCCCTAGTCCTCGTCTCTCGTCGGTTTCGAGTGAGCGAGGTTTCCCTGATGGCCGGTCGTTACGCCGCCCCCATGCGCCGTGCCGAGATCTCCCTCGACCAGTCGGAGCGCGTCGCGCTCGCCCGGCTCGTCCTGGCGCTGACGCAGAAGGGCGTCCACGATCGGCGCATTCTGGCGGCGGTCGAAGAGATCCCGCGCTCGCTCTTCGTCTCGGCCGAATGGCATGCCAAGGCGCTCGATGACCGTCCCGTGCCGATCGAATGCGGCCAGACGGTCGACAGTCCCTCCGCGCTGGCATTGATGTATCAGGCCGCTGGCATCGCCTCGGACCACCGCGTCCTCGAGATCGGCACCGGTTCGGGCTACGGCACGGCGATCCTCGCCTCGCTGGCGGCCAAGATCTACACGGTGGAGCGCTTCCGCACCCTCGGCGAACTCGCCGCCGATCGCTTCGCCGCGCTCCATCTCGACAATGTCGTCGCCTCGATCCACGACGGTTTCGAGGGCTTCGCCCGCAACGCTCCCTTCGATCGCATCGTCCTCGACGGAGCCGTCGAGGTGCCGCCTCGCGCGCTCCTCGATCAACTCGCCCCCCAGGGCGTGCTGATCACCGCCATCGGCGTTCCCGGTGCGCGACAGACGCTGACCCGCTACGTCCGCCGCGATCGCGGTCTCGACATCGAGCCGATCTGCGAGGTCCGGCGCATCGCGCTGGTCGCCGGGCGCGCCGCCGCATTGTGATCACGATCGTCCACTACCGAGCGAGTCGCCGCCCCGTCGTGGGCGGCGTTTCGTTTCGGGCCATCGCCGGCAGGACGAGGCGGCCGATCGCCGCCACGCCGTAAACCAATCCGCCGCCGGCCGGCTCCGTCGGGCCGGCCCGCCGTAAACCATGCGTCGGCACGGACCGGCGCCCCATGGCCCGCGGAGATGTCCCGGTTTTCCGCCCCTTCGCCGCGCCGGCGGAGCGAACCGCCGGTGGATGCTCGGTGCGAATTTCCACCGAACCGACCTGCTCTTAAACGTTTGTCAACGTTACGGGCGTTTCAATGGAACCCACGTGAATGGGCGATGTCCTCGCCTCGAACGGCGTGAGTGGTGCGATGCGTCTTTCCAAACTCGATCCTCGGTCTCGTAATCTGTCCCGAGTGGCGATGATCGTCATCGCGGCTGCCGCTGCCGGAGGGTGCTCCTCCGATGTCGGTCGGTTCGGCGGCGATCCGGTCTATACCGGCTCGACGCCCAATCAGCGCGCCATCCTCGGGCAGGGGGCGTCCTACCAGTCAAACTACGCTCAGTCCGAGAACTGGCGCAGTGTCGACACCACCGGTTCGGTCGCTCCGGCCTCCGCGCCGGTGGCACGCCAGGACCTCGCGCCGGCTCAGCCGGGCTACGCCGCGGCGAGCCCGTCCTACGCTCAGGCTCCGTCCTACGCCCAGGCCCCGTCCTACACCGCCCCGGCTCCCGTCGCCCCGACCCGCGTCGCCGCGGCTCCCGGTTGGACCGGCACCGGCGGCACCTGGATCACGGCCGGCGCCGGCGACAGCGTCGACACCCTGTCGCGCCGCTACGGCGTGCCGGCCGCCGCCATCGCTCAGGTGAACAATCTGCCGGGCGGCGCGCTCCAGCCCGGTCAGCGCGTTCTGATGCCGGTCTATTCGGCCGCCCCCGCCGCGAGTGCGCCGGTCGCCCCCGCTCCGGTGGCGGCGACCCAACCTGCGCCGGTGGTGCGTCAGGTCCCGACCACCAAGCCGACCCTCGCCGCCGCACCGGCCACCCCGCCGCGCGCGCCGACGCCGGCTCCGTCGGCTCCCACCCCCGTCAAGGCCGCCGCGCCGACGCCCTCCGACCAGGGCGGCGTCAAGCTCGTCGGCGACTACACGGTGAAGAAGGGCGACACCCTCGCCTCGATCGCCAAGACCTACGGCGTCTCCGAGCAGGCGCTGAAGGAACGCAACGGCCTCAAGAGCACGACGGTCCAGCCGGGCCAGCACCTGCTGCTGCCCGCCGGCACCAAGCTGCTTCTGAAGACCGCGCAGGCTCCCGCCAAGCCCGAGGCGCCGCTCGCCCCTCCGGCGAAGGTCGCCCAGGCTCCCGCGACGGCTCCCGCCGCCGCGCCGGTGAAGCCGGTCGCCCAGACCCCGACCACCGCCCCGGCGCCGACCAGGGTCGCCACCGTTCCGGTCACCGCGCCCGCCGCTCCGGTGAAGCCGACGCAGGTCGCCACCGCCTCGGTCGCCGCGCCGGTGGTCAAGCCCGGCCCGACCCCGACCAACACCGCCAAGATCGACCAGAAGGCCGCCGAGACCATCGCGGTGGCCAAGGAGCCCGCCGTCGACGAGCCGACCGGCTCGATCACCCCCGGCTCCTTCCGCTGGCCGGTGCGCGGCCGCGTCATCTCCGAATTCGGCACCAAGCCGAACGGCGAGAAGAACGAAGGCATCAACCTCGCGGTTCCCGAGGGCACCTCGGTCAAGGCCGCCGACGACGGCGAGGTGATCTACTCGGGCAACGAACTCAAGGGCTACGGCAACCTCGTCCTCGTCCGCCACCAGAACGGCTACGTCACCGCCTACGCCCACGCCTCCGAGCTGCTGGTCAACCGCGGCGAGAAGATCTCGCGCGGCCAGATCATCGCCCGCGCCGGCGCCACCGGTTCGGTCTCCCAGCCGCAGCTCCACTTCGAACTGCGCAAGGGCCAGAAGCCGGTCGACCCCAAGCCCTACCTCGCCTCCAACTGAGGCCGACAGAGCTCTCGCATCCCATGGGGCCACATGGGATGTCGGGGGAAAGAAGCGAGACGACCCCGGACCGAGCGGCACCGGGGTCGTCTTCGTTTGCGCGGCATGGAGTCGCGATCAGCGCTGGATCGGCGTCTGGTTCACCTCGATGTCGTGGCGATCGCTGCCGAGCGCGATCGACAGCCGATAGGCGCTCGGTGCGGCGGTCTCCGCGGTCGTCGGCGGGCTCACCACCAGCACACCGCCGTATGTTTCCCCCGGCATCAGGGTGTTGTCCTTGATGATCGAGGTCTCCAGCGCCGCCAGATTGATCTCGCCCTGCGCCGCCGTCTGAGCGATGAGCTCGGCGTTCTGCTGGGTGGCGACGTGCTGGTTCCAGGTGCGGATGTAGGGATTGTGCGACGAGCGCGCCGCGCCGTAGGCATTCGCCCCCGCCGCCACACCGACCAGAATCGCCGCGGCGATCTGCCGGTTCTTCTCCTCGGTGACGAGTTCCTCGTAGGTGAAGACCTTCAACTCGCGTCCGTCCGCCGGACCGCCGATCTGGCTCGCGGCGACGTCGGCGAGGCGGAAGGTCACCGGCTCCTTGGAGAGGTTTCGGATACCGAGCACGATCGACGACCGCGCCCCGAGCGGCGTCTCGCGCGCCACCGGCGAGGCGACGATCATCGTCTTGGCCCGCGCCGACTGCAGCGCCGCCCGCCCGTCGCGCACCAGGGCCTGTTGGCCCTGCGTCGCCTTGAACGAGGTCGTCTGGGTGGTCACACATCCGCCGAGGAGCAGCGAGGCGAGGGCGACGGCGACCGGTACGCGATACGAAGCCATGTGATCTCTCCGAGACCCGAGCGGGAAAGCGGAGGGAACTATGGCGAGACCACGACCAGGAGTCGAGTCGTCACACGCAGGACGCGATCCCGGTCGGCTGCGGACGTCGTCAGAGCCGTTGCCCCAGCCGCCCGGCGAGATCCTGCACGTATTGCCAGGCCGTCCGCCCCGAGCGCGCCCCGCGGGTGGTCGCCCATTCCAGGCTGTCGCGCACCAGCGCGGCGTCGTCGATGGCGAGGCCGAAGTGGGCGGCGTAGCCCCGCACCATGGCGAGGTATTCGTCCTGGCTGCACTTGTGGAAGCCGAGCCACAGGCCGAAGCGGTCGGACAGCGACACCTTCTCCTCCGTCGCCTCGCTCGGATTGATCGCCGTCGAGCGCTCGTTGTCGATCATGTCGCGCGGCATCAGGTGTCGGCGATTGGAGGTGGCATAGAAGACGACGTTCTCCGGCCGCCCCTCGATGCCGCCCTCGAGCACCGCCTTCAGCGACTTGTAGGAGGTGTCGCCGGCATCGAAGGAGAGGTCGTCGCAGAAGACGACGAAGCGATGCGCCGTCGGGCCGATCAGGCCGAGCAGCGTCGGCAGGCTCTCGATGTCCTCGCGGTGGATCTCGACGAGCTTCAGCGGCTTCAGTCCGTCGCCGGCGATGCGGGCATTGACGGTGGCGTGCGCCGCCTTGACCAGCGACGACTTGCCCATGCCGCGCGCCCCCCAGAGGAGCGCGTTGTTGGCCGGCAGCCCACGGGCGAAGCGCTCGGTGTTGCCGATGAGCTGATCGCGGGCGAGCTCGATCCCCTGCAGGAGCGTCATCTCCACCCGATTGACCCGCGCCACGGGTGCGAGACGCAGGTCCTTCGCCACCCAGACGAAGGCGTCCGCCGCGTCGAAGTCGGGCGCCGTCGGCGCCGCCGGCACGGCCCTCGCCACCAGCGCCACCAGCGCGTCGAGCCGGTCGGCGAGGCGGGCGAGATCGGAGGCATCAGGGGTATCCACCACAGGGTTTGCTCCGCTGTTCGTCGTAAGTATCGCCGTGTAGCATGCCGGCCGCTCGTCGAGAACGCCGTCGGAGGCCTGCATGCTTCGCGAAATCCCCGCCACCGATTCCCGCCTCGCCGCGGCACTCGCCGCCGAAGGTCTGCCGACCGCCGATCTCGGCCGCACCGCCCAGCGGTTCTTCACCTGGGAGCGTGACGAGGGCATCGTCGTCGCCCATTGTGGCTGGGAGGGCAGGGGCCCCGATCGTCTGCTGCGGTCGCTGGTGGTCGATCGCGGCGAACGCGGCCACGGCCTCGCGGTCCGCATCGTCTCGGCCCTCGAGCACCTCGCCCTCGCCGACGGCGCGTCCCGCCTCTGGCTGCTGACCACCTCCTCCGGCCCGATCTTCGATCGCCTCGGCTGGCGCCGTGTCGACCGGGCCGAGGCCCCCGCGGAGATCGCCGCCTCGACCGAATTCGCACGCTTCTCGCCCGACGAGGCGGTCTGCATGGTGCGCGACCTCGGCGCCTGAGGACGCGCGACTTCCTCCGCATCTTCCCCGATCACGCCCCGCGCGCGCCTCTGTTTGCAAAGGCACGGCGTGTCGATATAGTCCGGCCGCGTCGCGACGGGTCCGCCGTTGCGACGACGGATTCCGACGCCCATATGGAGCCCACCGGCGTGTTCCGGGCGTACTTTCCCTGTCCGAGGAGATCTCGATGTTCGTGACCCCCGCCTTCGCGCAAGGTGCCGCCGCCGCTCCGGGAGGAACCGGCGACATCCTGATGTCGCTGGTGCCCTTCGTCTTCATCCTGGTCATCATGTGGGTGATGATCATCCGTCCGCAGCGCCAGAAGATGAAGGCGCATGAGGAGATGGTGAAGAACATGCGCCGTGGCGACACCGTCGTCACCTCCGGCGGCATCATCGCCAAGGTCACCAAGGTCGTCTCCGACACCGAGCTCGAGGTCGAGATCGCCGACGGCGTCCGCGTGAAGATCGTCCGCGCCACGGTCGGCGAGGTCCGCGCCAAGGGCGAGCCGGCCAAGGGCGCCGCCGCCAACGACTGAGGACGCCCCCCGCTGGGCGCCCGCAGCAATCTCCGGCCGCCCGGCTGACGGGCGGCGCCCCTCGGGGAACCCGAGGTCCGAGGAAGAGCTCCGATGCTTCATTTCCCGCGCTGGAAGATCCTGCTCATCGTCGCGTCGATGATCGCGTCGGTGGCCTTCCTGGTCCCGAACTTCATCTCCCGTGACACGCTGGCCGGCCTGCCCGGCTTCCTGCCGCATCGCCAGATCACGCTCGGCCTCGACCTCCAGGGCGGCGCCCACCTGCTGCTCGAGGTCGATACCACGGCGATGCTCAAGGAGCGGGTCGAGGTTCTGCGCGACGACGTCCGTCGGGCGCTGCGCGAGGAGAAGATCGGGTACTCGGGTCTGGGCGTCCAGGGCGGCACCACGGTGCAGGTCCGGGTCACCGACACGGCTCAGATCGAAAGGGCGGCGACCAAGCTGCGTACCATCCCGCAGCAGCTCACCGATTCGCTCTTTTCCGGCACCACCATCGTCGACGTCGAAGTGGTGAAGGACGAGGGCGGCGTCTTCCGCCTGAGCCTCACCCAGCAGGGTCTCGACTACCGCCAGCGCCGCGTCGTCGAGCAGTCCATGGAAGTGGTCCGCCGCCGCGTCGACCAGCTCGGCACCACCGAGCCGATCATCGCCCGCCAGGGCGGCAATCGCCTGCTCGTCCAGGTCCCCGGCCTCCAGGACATCGACCGCCTGAAGGACATCCTGCGCCAGACCGCGCGCCTGACCTTCCATCTGGTCGAGGGCACCGGCCAGCAGGTGCTCGAGGGCACCCGCCCCGCCGACACCGACGTGCTCTACAGCCAGGACGATCCGCCGGTTCCGGTGCTGGTCCAGAAGCGCGCCATGCTGACCGGCGAGGAACTGGTCGACGCCCAGGCCGGCTTCGACAGCCGCACCTCCGAGCCGATCGTCAACTTCCGCTTCAACACCTCCGGTGCCCAGAAGTTCGCGCTGATCTCCCAGCAGAACGTCGGCCGCGCCTTCGCCATCGTGCTCGACAAGGACGTGATCTCCTATCCGGTGATCCGTGAGCCGATCCTCGGCGGATCGGGCCAGATCTCCGGCAACTTCACCGTCCAGGCCGCCAACGATCTGGCGCTGCTGCTGCGCGCCGGCGCGCTGCCGGCCGACCTCACCGTCGTCGAGGAGCGCACCGTCGGCCCCGGCCTCGGCGCCGACTCGATCGCCGCCGGCAAGCTCGCCACCGGCATCGGCACCGTCCTGGTGGTGGTCTACATGATCGGCAACTACGGGCTCTTCGGCGTCTTCGCCAACATCGCCGTGGTGCTCAACGTCGTCATGATCATGGCCATCCTGTCGGTGCTCCAGGCGACGCTGACGCTGCCCGGCATCGGCGGCATCGTGCTCACCATCGGCATGGCGGTCGACGCCAACGTGCTGATCTACGAGCGCATCCGCGAGGAACAGAAGCTCGGCCGCTCGGCCATCTCGGCGATCGACGCCGGCTTCTCGCGCGCCATGTCGACCATCGTCGACTCCAACCTGACGACGCTGATCGCCGCCATCGTGATGTTCTTCCTCGGCACCGGTCCGATCAAGGGCTTCGCCGTGACCCTCGGTATCGGCATCGTCACGACGCTGTTCACCGCCGTCACCGTGACCCGCCTGATCGTCGCCATCTGGGTGAAGAAGGTCCGGCCGACCCGCGTACCGATCTGATCGCTACCCGCCGCCGCGCCCGCTCGACGTGGACGCGCCCGAGGTTCAAGACAAGAAGGTGAGTGATGAAGCTCATCAGTTTCATCCCCGACGACACCAAGATCCCCTTCATGGGGGCTCGGTTGTTCACGTTCCCGGTCTCGATGGTGCTGGTGGCGCTGTCGATCCTGTCGGTGGCGGTGCTCGGTCTCAACTACGGCATCGACTTCGTCGGCGGCACGGTGATCGAGGCTCGTCACAAGGCCGGCGCCGCCGACCTGCACAAGATCCGCACCGAGCTGGGCGAGTTGCAGATCGGCGAGATCCAGGTCCAGAACATCGGCCAGGCCGAGGACGTGCTGATCCGCGTCGGTCAGCTCGAGGGCGGTGACCTCGCCCAACAGGCCTCGGTCGACAAGATCAAGGCGGCGCTCGGCGACGGCTACGAATATCGCAAGATCGAGACCGTCGGCCCGCGCGTCTCCGCCGACCTGCGCCGCGACGGCTTCATCGCCGTCGTCACCTCGCTCGCGCTGGTGCTGATCTATCTGTGGTTCCGCTTCGAGTGGCAGTTCGCCGTCGGCGCGGTCCTGACGACGCTGCACGACATCGTCCTCACCCTCGGCCTCATCTCGGTGGTCGGCATCGGCTTCGACCTGCCGGTCATCGCGGCGATCCTGACGATCGTCGGCTACAGCCTCAACGACACCGTCGTCATCTACGACCGAATCCGCGAAAACCTGCGCAAATACAAGAAGATGGCGCTGCCGGAGCTGATCGACGCCTCGATCAATCAGACCCTGACCCGCACCATCCGCACTTCGACCACGACGATCCTGGCGGTCGGCGCGCTGCTCGCCTTCGGCGGCGAGGCGTTGCGCGGCTTCAACTTCACCATGCTCGCCGGCATCATCATCGGCACCTATTCGTCGATCGTCGTCTCGGCGCCGCTGCTGATCTTCCTCAACCTGCGCACCGGTGGCGGCAAGGGCGACGAGAAGACCGAGGCCGCCGGGGCCGGCGCCTGAGCCTGCGCGGGGAGGGGACCGTGAGCGACGACCGTGTCGACGCCCATCTTCCGCGTCCGATGGAGATCGAGAGCTACGGCAACGGCGGCTTCCGCTTCGTCGGGCTCGACGGTCTCTCCCATCGCGGCTCGATCCTGGGGCTGCCCTCGGGCATGTGGCCCTGGGCCGCGACGACGCCGGGCGATCTCACCCCCGAGGCCTTCGCTCGGGTGATCGCCGAGCGCGAGGCGATCGACATCCTGCTCGTCGGCACCGGCCGCGATCTCCTGCCGCTCTCGGCGCCGCTGCGCGAGGCGCTGCGCGCCGCCGGCCTGCGTGCCGATCCGATGTCCACCGGCAACGCCCTGCGCACCTGGAACATCCTCCTCGGCGAACGCCGCCGCGTCGCGGCCGCCCTGCTCGCCGTCGACTGAGCCACGGATCACCGCGCGCGCATACGGGTTGGTCCGTACTTTCGCCCATCGAGGGAAATCGGCATCTCTTCGCCCGGCCGCGCGAGACCCGACGCCGACCATTGGAATGTCCCCGGCTCGCTCTATGTCCGTCGCCATGCTCACTCGCGCCGAACCCCTCGACGAACACCTGCTCGACGCCTATCGCGCGGTCGCAGACGAGGTTCGGCGCCTGGACAAGGACCGCTGGCTCGCCGGGCTCTACGCTCCCGACGATCGTCGGCCTCATCTCTACGCGCTCTACGCCTTCTCGAGCGAGATCGGCCGCATCCGCGACGTCGTCTCCGACCCCCTGCCCGGAGAGATCCGCGCGCGCTGGTGGGCCGACATGATCGCCGGCGCCCGCGGCTCGGAAGGGGCCTCACATCCGGTCGCCGCCGCGCTCACCGACACCATCGCTCGCTTCAATCTACCGGCGGCCGAGTTCGATCGCCTGATCGAGGCCCGCATCTTCGACCTCTACGACGATCCGATGCCCGATCTGGCGGCGCTCGACGCCTACTGCGTCGACACCTCGACGACGTTGATCCGGCTCGCCGCCCGCGTCCTCGCCGACGGCCGCGACCCCCATGTCGACGAGGTCGCCCGCCACGCCGGCATCGCCCACGGCCTGACCATGATCCTGCGTTCGCTGCCGCGGCATGCCGCTCGCGGCCAGGTCTTCCTGCCGGAGGACGTGCTCGCCCGCCACGGCGTCGTCCGCGATGACATCCTCTCGGGCCGTGGCTCGCCGGGGCTCGGTGCGGCGTTGGCCGAGATCCGCGCCCGCGCTCGCGAGGAACTGACCGCGACACGCAGGCTGATTCGCACCATTCCGCCCGAGGTCGCGCCGGCCTTCCTGCCGGTGTCGCTGGTCGACATGTGCCTGACCCGCATGGATCGGCCCGGCTACGACCCCTACACCACGGCGGTGGAGAGCCCTCAGTGGCGCCGCCAACTGCGCCTGTGGCGCGCCGCCCGCCGCGCCCGCAAGGCGGCGAAGCGCTTCTGGCACGTCTGATCGACGCGCCGATCGTCACGCCGGCGCGCCGCCCTCCGTTGCGATCCAGGCGGCGAGATCCGCCCGCGCCCTGGCCGCCATGGCCCGCTTCTTCTCGAGCGTCTTCTCGGCCCCGCGCAGACGCCGTCCGTCCTTGTTCTTCGGTGCCTCGATCGGCGGGAACAGGCCGAAGTTGACGTTCATCGGCTGGAAGGCCCGCGGCTTGCCGGCCGCCGCCTCCTCTGCGCTCTCGGCGAGATGGCCACCGGTGATGTGCCCGAGCAGCGCCCCCATCGCCGTCGTCGGCGGTGGCGGCAGCGGCTCCCGTCCGAGCCGCTCGGCGGCGGCGAAGCGCCCGGCGAGATGGCCGATCGCTGCGCTCTCGACATAGCCCTCGCAGCCGGTGATCTGCCCGGCGAAGCGCAGCCGCGGCAGGCTCTCGAGCCTGAGGACGCGATCGAGGAGGCGCGGCGAGTTGAGATAGGTGTTGCGGTGGAGCCCGCCGAGACGGGCGAACTCGGCGTTCTCCAGCCCCGGGATCATCCGGAACACCCGGACCTGCTCGGCGTGCTTCAGCTTGGTCTGGAAGCCGACCATGTTCCACAGCGTGCCGAAGGCGTTGTCCTGTCTGAGCTGGACGATGGCGTGCGGCTTGACCGTCGGATTGCGCGGATCGGTGAGGCCGACCGGCTTCAGCGGCCCGTGGCGCAGCGTCTCGCGGCCGCGCTCGGCCATCACCTCGACCGGCAGGCAGCCGTCGAAATAGGGCGTGTTCGCTTCCCACTCCTTGAACGACACCTTGTCGCCGGAGAGGAGCGCGTCGACGAACGCCTCGTACTGCTCTCGGTCCATCGGGCAGTTGAGGTAGTCGGCGCCGGTCCCGCCCGGTCCCGCCTTGTCGTAGCGCGATTGCATCCACGCCTTGCCCATGTCGATCGAGTCGAAATGGACGATCGGCGCGATCGCGTCGAAGAAGGCGAGCTCCTTCTCGCCGGTCAGTTCGCCGATGGCGGCTCCGAGCGCCGGCGAGGTCAGCGGTCCGGAGGCGACGACGACGCTGTCCCAGCCCTCGTCGGGCAATCCGGTGATCTCCTCGCGGCGGATCTCGATCAGCGGGTGGCCCTCGAGTGCCCCGGTGATCGCCGCGGCGAAGGCCTCGCGATCGACGGCGAGTGCCCCACCCGCCGGAACCTGATGGGCGTCCGCCGCCGCCATCACGATCGAGCCGCAGGCCCTGAGCTCGGCGTGAAGCACACCGACGGCGTTGGTCTCGCCGTCGTCGGAGCGCAGCGAATTGGAGCAGACGAGCTCGCCCAGCCGATCGGTCTGGTGTGCCTCGGTGCCACGCACCGGCCGCATCTCGTGCAGCACCACCGGCACGCCGCGGTTCGCCAGCGCCCAGGCGGCTTCCGAGCCGGCGAGGCCGCCGCCGATCACGTGGACGGGGGAGGGCGGGGGAGCGGCGTCGGCGCCGCGAGGGGAGGGGGTCTCGTTCATGGCGACTGGGTATCACCCCGTCGCCCACGATCCTAGTCCCGGCCCGGAATTCCGCCGCAGGTGGGCAGATATTGCCTGTGGAAGGCCTGTGGAGAAGCTATTTAATGAGGAGCCGTGGACGAACGATTCGTCCGTCCCGTTTCGAGAGGTCTTCGATGCGAGCGGCATTCCTGGCGGTCGGCCTGACCGCGCTCGCCCTGGCGGGCTGCAAGTCGGACGGCAAGGACGAGACGCCCAAGGCGGCGCTGACCAGCGGCACCGACCCGACGGTGACCGGCTCGATCCGCCCGGCCGCCCGCCCCTCGCAGGACGGCGCCGGTGGCGACGACGAATCGAACGCCTGGTTCCGCGAGCGCGGCATCGCCACCCCGAAGACCGATCGGCTGCCCTACTGTCACGGCTTCGGCTGTGAGTTCAAGACGGCGATCCCCTTCTCCGAGGGCGACATCGCCCATCTCACCCGCCTGTTCGAGCAACATCGCGCCACCCCGGCGGCCGAACGGGTCGCCATCGATCTCGCCGACCAATGGTGGGAGAAGAAGGCCGACGGCGTCATCGGCGCACCGCGCGACAAACGCGGCTCCGAGCTCTCCGACGCCCACAAGCAGGGACAGACCGACTGCATCGACGAGGCGACCAACACCACGACGCTTCTCGCCTGGCTGGAGCGCAACGGCATCCTGCGCTGGCACCACACGCGCCGTCCGGAATCGCGCGGCGCCTTCCTCTATGCCCATGCCACCGCGGTGATCACCGACAAGACCACCGGCATCGATTGGGTCGCCGACAGCTGGATGCGCGACAGCGGCGACCGCATCGACGTCATGCCGCTGGAGAAGTGGTTCTCGCTCGCCTACGTCGATCCGGTCGAGTGAGGTCGAAGGGGCGGCAGAACGGCATCGGGCTGCCGTCCATGAGCGACCGGCGTTGAGGTCGGCGGACGTGGTAGCCTGCCAAGCCATCGCGAACTCGTCCGAGAGCCCTCATCCCACGCCGGTGAAACGTCGGGCGAGGGGCGCCGAGATCTCATTCGACGGCGACCGAAAGAACCGGAAGCCGCCGGCCCGCTCGCAGCCGGGCCGCTGAGCCGAACCCACTACCCGTCGTCGACCGAGTGCGAGTTCGGCTCCTTGCGGACCCGGTTCACCAGCTCAACGTGACCGTGTTGGGCAGGCTCAGAGTTTCGCGCAACAGCTTCGGGTTACCCTTGTTGACGCCGTCCATCAGATCGGCATCGGCGATCCCGTGATACATCATGCTGCGCGGGTTGACGATGACGCGCACGCCCGACTTCATGGCGTTCTCGAGATCCGCGCGTTCGACGCCGAGCGCCGGATGGGGGGTCTTGACCGCCAGACGTACCGCATCGATCGTGAGCAGGAGCGACACCGGCACGCCCGCTTCCGCCTGGCTGGTCGCAATGAACATCGCCAATGCGGCGCGATGCGGATCGACCGAGCTCAGGTTGATGAACATTCTGACTTTCGGCTCGGTCGGCGCCTGCGCGAGCGTCGGCGCGGCGGACAGGGACAAGCTCAGCGCAAGAGCCAATGCCACGAGTGCACGAACGGCTTTCATTGCATTCCCTTTCTATCGTTGTCGGAGCCGTAGTACGGACTTCCGCTGGTGGATGTCCGGCCATGAATTCCAGTGATGAGGACTTTGCCTCTACTTGATGCTCGCGGTGCCGTCCGGCAAGATCTGCACTTGAGCATCCAGGAAGTAGACTTTCAGCTCGGGTCTGAGCAGGACTGCCGTGTCATAGGCTTCGCTGGCTCGGCCACCGGTGGTGCAGAAGAAGATGATCGGTTTGTCGTTGGGCAGGTTGCCGATCTGCTTCTCGAACTGATTGATCGGGATGTTGACCGCGCCCTTGATGCTGCCCGGACCGAACTCGCGGGCGCTGCTGACGTCGATCAGATGCACCGCAGTCGGTCTCTCTGCGAGGAGGCGCTTGAATGCGGGAACGGCGATCGACCCTTTCGCCCGGCCGGCCTCGTACCAGCCGGCAGGCGGCTCCGTGGGCTGGGCCGCGGCGGACTGGCTCATGGCCGCGACCGCTGCCCAGAAGAGGACGAACAGGAGCTTCCTCATTCTAGTCTCCTCGCACCGGAAGTCCGGCAGGGTGAACAGACAGCCTCGAGCGACACGCAGATCCGTTCGATCTTCAGGAGGAGAGGCCGGCTTCGAACATTCTGGATGTATGCGTTTCCAGAGCTGGAACGCCTGGATGTTTTGGAATTCCAAATGGCGATGATCACAGAGCCGCCTGATTATCGAGGGAATAGATGGGATGAACCGCTCCGCGTTTGCCGGAGGCGACCATCACCATCAGACTCAGAGCACAGCGTGTCCGACGAGCCCGGCGCCGTTCAGGTAGTTCCGCTGAATCCCACTCCATCAAGAGCCACGAAAACCTTCGCCCGGCCCCGGTCGACGAACGGCCCTTCGATCACATTGTTCTTGTCGTATCTTCAGCTTCCCGCGTGAACGCGCCACCTGGCTATTCCGCAGTATTGGATAACTCTAATGTGTGGGCAATGATCTCCATCAATATCCCGCCGCCCTCGTCGGCCATGCCGAGGGCTCGCGCTTCGGAAGGGACTTCACACGCGCACCGGAATGAAGAGACTCCCACCGGCCGAAGGACCCGAGAATCGAAACGCCCGCCGGAGGGAGGAGCCGGCGGGCGTTCGAAAGGCCGGGACGAACCGGGAGGAGGCTCGTCCGGGTCGACCGGGCGCGGGGGAGGAGTGGCGCGCCGCCGGTCTCGATCCGCAAGGCGGATCCGGAAGGCCCGAAGAGCGACCCATGTCGCCGCGATCTCTCGCACCTTCACCTGTTGCCCCGCGATTGGGAGGATTCGCGGGAGGCAAAGCGGATCGGTCCGTTCCTGTCTCTTTGATAGGACAAGTTCCCTGTCCCAAACAGTCCCACCACCGCATGTCGCTCATGCAGAAACGCAAGGCCTGAAATTGCGAGCCCGCCTCGGACGCATGGGTGATCCACCGTCCCCTCGCTTCCCTGGTCGGGATCGCTGCCGGCCCACCGTTTGCGGGCGAGGCCGGCAGAGGGTGCGCCCGACGCTGTCACCGCTGGTCCGGACGGCGCGCCAGGAGCTCGGCGAGAAATCGCCCGGTATGGCTGCGCGACTCCTTCACCACGTCCTCCGGCCGTCCGGCTGCGACGATCTCTCCACCGCCGTCGCCGCCCTCGGGGCCGAGATCGAGGATCCAGTCAGCGGTCTTGATCACTTCGAGATTGTGCTCGATGACGACGACGGTGTTGCCCTGGTTCACCAGTTCGTGCAGCACCTCGAGCAGCTTGGCGACATCGTGGAAATGCAGTCCGGTCGTCGGCTCGTCGAGAATGTAGAGCGTCTTGCCGGTCGACCGGCGCGCCAGCTCCTTCGACAGCTTGACGCGTTGTGCCTCGCCGCCGGACAACGTCGTCGCCTGTTGGCCGATGTGGATGTAGCCGAGCCCGACCTCGGAGAGGGTGACGAGCTTCTCCCGGATCGCCGGTACCGCGGCGAAGAAGTCGACGCCCTCGTCCACCGTCATGTCGAGCACGTCGGCGATCGAGCGGCCCTTGAACAGCACCTCGAGCGTCTCGCGATTGTAGCGCTGGCCCTTGCAGGTGTCGCAGGTGACATAGACGTCGGGCAGGAAGTGCATCTCGATCTTGATGACGCCGTCGCCCTGACAGGCCTCGCAGCGCCCGCCCTTGACGTTGAAGGAGAAGCGCCCCGGGCCATAGCCGCGCGCCTTGGCCTCCGGCAGGCCGGCGAACCACTCGCGGATCGGCGTGAACGCTCCGGTATAGGTCGCCGGGTTGGAGCGCGGCGTACGACCGATCGGCGACTGGTCGATGTCGATCACCTTGTCGACGAACTCGAGCCCTTCGATGCGCTCGTGCGGCGCCGGATTCTCCTTGGAGTTGCTGAGTTTGCGCGACACCGCGCGGAACAGCGTGTCGATCAGGAAGGTCGACTTGCCGCCCCCCGAGACACCGGTGACGCAGGTGAAGACGCCGAGCGGAATCTCCGCCGTGACGTTCTTCAGATTGTTGCCGCGCGCCCCGACCACCTTGATCGCCCGGCCCTTGTCGATCCGTCGCCGCTTCTTCGGCACCGACACGGCGAGCGCCCCGGAGAGATAGCGGCCGGTGAGTGATTCGGGATTGGCCATGATTTCGGCCGGGGTCCCCTCCGCGACGATCCGCCCGCCGTGGATGCCTGCGCCCGGTCCGACGTCGACGACATAGTCGGCGGTGAGGATCGCGTCTTCGTCGTGCTCCACCACGATGACCGTGTTGCCGAGGTCGCGCAGATGCTTGAGCGTGTCGAGGAGGCGGGCATTGTCGCGCTGATGCAGGCCGATCGACGGCTCGTCGAGGACGTAGAGGACGCCCGTCAGCCCCGAGCCGATCTGGCTGGCGAGGCGGATGCGCTGGCTCTCGCCGCCGGAGAGCGTGCCGGAGTTGCGCGCCAGCGTCAGGTATTCGAGCCCGACGTCGTCGAGGAACTGCAGCCGCTCGCGGATCTCCTTGAGGATGCGCACGGCGATCTCGTTCTGCTTCGCCGTCAGCCGGTGCGGCAGGCCCTTGAACCACGGCAGCGCCCGGCGGATCGACATCTCGGCGACCTCGCCGATGTGCAATCCGTCGATCTTCACCGCCAACGCCTCGGGTTTCAGCCGATGGCCGGAGCAGTCGCGGCAGGGTGTGGTGGCGAAGTAGCGCTCGATCTCCTCGCGCGACCAGTCGCTCTCGGTCTCCCTCCACCGCCGTTCGAAGTTGGGGATCAGCCCCTCGAAGGTCTTGCGCGTCTTGTGGTGGCGCAACCCGTCATCGTAGGCGAACTCGATCGCGGTGCGTCCGGTCCCGTAGAGGATGGCGTTGCGCCCCTCCTCCGGCAGATCGCGCCAGGGCTTCGTCATCGAGAAGCCGTAATGGGCCGCGAGCGCTTCGAGTGTCTGCATGTAGAAGGGCGACGACGACTTCGCCCAGGGCGCGACGGCGCCCTTGGCGAGCGACAGCGCCGGGTCGGGTACGACCAGATCGGGGTCGATCTTCTGCTCCGAACCGAGCCCGCCGCAGGTCGGACACGCCCCGAACGGGTTGTTGAAGGAGAAGAGCCGAGGCTCGATCTCGGCGATGGTGAAGCCCGACACCGGGCAGGCGAACTTCTCGGAGAAGACCAACCGCTTGGCCGAGCCGTCGGCCTGCGTCTCGTCGGCAAAATCGACGAAGGCGATGCCGTCGGCGAGCTTCAGCGCGGTCTCGAAGGAATCGGCGAGCCGCGTGCCGAGATCGGCCCGGACCACCAGGCGGTCGACCACCACCTCGATGTCGTGCTTGAGCTTCTTGTCGAGTGCCGGTGCCTCGCCGATCTCGTGGAACATTCCGTCGATCTTGACGCGCTGGAAGCCCTTCTTCTGGAACTCCTGGAGTTCCTTGCGATATTCGCCCTTGCGGCCGCGCACGACGGGGGCGAGGAGGAAGAGCCGCGTCTTCTCCGGCAGCGTCAGCACCCTGTCGACCATCTGGCTGACGGTCTGGCTCTCGATCGGCAAACCGGTCGCCGGCGAATAGGGCACGCCGATGCGGGCGAAGAGGAGCCGCATGTAGTCGTAGATCTCGGTCACCGTGCCGACGGTCGAGCGCGGGTTCTTCGACGTCGTCTTCTGTTCGATCGAGATCGCCGGCGACAGACCGTCGATCTGGTCGACGTCCGGCTTCTGCATCATCTCCAGGAACTGCCGCGCATAGGCCGAGAGGCTCTCGACATAGCGGCGCTGGCCCTCGGCATAGATCGTGTCGAAGGCGAGCGACGACTTGCCCGAACCGGAGAGCCCGGTCATCACCACGAGGCTGTCGCGCGGCAGATCGAGGTCGACGTTCTTCAGGTTGTGCTCGCGCGCGCCACGGATCGAGATCGTCTTCTGGGCGTGTTCGAAGAGCCGTCGGGTGGCGATCGCCGCCGCCTCCCGCTCGCTCGCGCTCGTCGTCCCGCCCCCGGATCGATCCGTCATCTCGTCGTCCCCGTCGTCTCGTTCGACGTCGCGCGCCCCGTCGCCGCGCGCCGGTTCGCCCCGCAGCCCGTCACCGGCACCGCTCCGCCTCGTCGAAAACCACTTGCGCCCGAGGCGCCTCTTCGATAGAACAGAAAGAGAACGAGCGCAAGCCCGTTTCTCCTCGGTCGAGGACCCAGTCTAGCCGATGCCGCCGGCGGGACGGGTCGTTTCGGGCGCATGGGAGACGGGCTGTGGACGGGCTTGTGGATAAGCCGCCGCCGGAGGGCGCTCGCGGGCCGGGACGGTCGCCGATCGGGGCCGGACGGGCTAGAGGAGAGAATGGGCTTCCGCTGGCAGGGCGGAGGCGGTCGTTCGTGCGGGATCGAGGCCTTCGTCGGCCCGGGTGGACGCGCGGGAGACGTCGGCGGGCGTGTGTCGGCCGAGCGTGGAGAGGGACGGCGTGCGTCGCGCCGGCCGGGAGGGTCAGATGTCCGGAAGCGTCAACAAGGTCATTCTCGTCGGCAACCTCGGGGCCGATCCGGAGATCCGCCGCACCCAGGACGGCCGGCCGATCGTCAATCTGCGCATCGCCACCTCGGAGAGTTGGCGCGATCGCAACACCGGCGAGCGCCGCGAGAAGACCGAGTGGCACCGCGTCGTCATCTTCAACGAGGGGCTCGCCAAGGTCTGCGAGCAGTATCTGAAGAAGGGCATGAAGGTCTATCTCGAGGGCGCGCTGCAGACCCGCGAGTGGGAGGACCAGCAGGGCCAGAAGCGCTATTCGACCGAGGTCGTCCTCCAGGGCTTCAACTCGACCCTGACCATGCTCGACGGCCCCGGCGGCCGCGGTGGCGCCGGCGGTGGCGGCGACGACTTCGGCGGCGGCGACGACTTCGGCGGTGGCGGTGGCTACGGCGGCGGTCGTGGCGGACAGAGCGGCGGCGGTCGCGGCGGCTACGGCGGCGGCTCGCAGGCACGTTCGGGCGGCGGCGCCTCCGGCGGTGGCCAGCGCTCCGGCGGCTTCAACAACCCGCCGCCCTCTGCCGACATGGACGACGAGATTCCGTTCTGAGGAAATTTAGCGTTGAGGATTGCAGAGCCCGCCGACATGTGTCGGCGGGCTCGCAGTTTTACTTTTCTTTGCGGACACCCTTGAACGGCGTGCCGTCTTTCTTTCCGTCCATGAAGCGGCCGGTATCGGAGTCACGTTTGGTCCAAGTTTCGGTCTTGGGGTTGAAAACCTGGGAGCGGTCTCGGACTGCGCCATTGCGATGGCCGTCACCGGACGGAGGATTGGTAGCCATGTCGCCACTCCTGTAGATATCACCGGGGTTCCGCTCGACTCCCCTCACCGAATCCGCGACAGTCTTCAATGCCAATATCGGATGTCGCTTCGGCGGTATTCGTCGCCCGTCAGTGCCCCGGCAAGGGCTTCACGGGTAGAGCCGGGGAGGCGACTCCTCGGCTTTTTCTTTCTCAGGTTGTTTCCTGCTTTGTTCTGGCTGTGAATTCCGCGCGCCCGAGGGCGCGCGGAATTCGTTCGTCCGGACCGATCGGATCACGAACAGCCGCTCGTGCTCCCGCAGGTGTCGCACTTCAGGCAGGTGCCGTTGCGCACCATGGTGAAGTTGCCGCATTCCGAGCAGCTCTCGCCCTCGTAGCCCTTCATCCGCGCTTCCGCCCGGCGATCGGCGACGGTGTCGGCCTTGCCGGCTGCGATCGGACGGGTCTCGATCGCGGCCTCCTGCTTCAGCGCCGTGGCGCCGAAGACGGCGGCGATCGCCGTGGCCGCACTCTGCGAATGCGACACCGAACCCGTCGGCTGCCCGCCCGACGTCGACTTCGTGCCCTCGACCACCTTCAGCCGCTCGGCCACCTTGCCGCGGACGAGGCCGCGCGAGACCACGGCCTCCGGCCCCGGCGTCGGCTTGGAGCCCTCCTCGACACCCGAACCCATGGCGGTCGCGCCGATGTCCTCGGGCTTGACGTGGGCGAGGTCGTGGCGGCCGAGATAGGAGACCGCCAGCTCGCGGAAGACGTAGTCGAGGATCGAGGTGGCGTTCTTGATCGCCTCGTTGCCCATCACCATGCCGGCCGGCTCGAAGCGGGTGAAGGTGAAGGCGTCGACGTATTCCTCGAGCGGCACGCCGTACTGCAGGCCGAGCGACACCGCGATGGCGAAGTTGTTCATCAGCGAGCGGAAGGCGGCGCCTTCCTTGTGCATGTCGATGAAGATCTCGCCGATGCGGCCGTCGTCGTATTCGCCGGTGCGCAGGTAGACCTTGTGGCCGCCGACGATCGCCTTCTGGGTGTAGCCCTTGCGGCGGTTCGGCAGCTTCTCGCGGGCGCGCACCGCCCTCTCGATGATCCGCTCGACGATACGCTCGGCCATGACGGTGGCGCGGGCGTTGGCCGGCTCGGAGGACCGCATCGCCTCGATCGCGTCCTCCGCCTCGTCCTCGTCGTCGGCGACGAGCTGAGAGTTCAGCGGCTGGGAGAGCTTCGAGCCGTCGCGATAGAGCGCGTTCGCCTTGAGCGCCAGACGCCAGGACAGGAGATAGGCGCTCTTGCAGTCCTCGACGGTGGCGTCGTTGGGCATGTTGATCGTCTTGGAGATCGCCCCCGAGATGAACGGCTGGGCCGCCGCCATCATGCGGATGTGGCTCTCCACCGAGAGGAAGCGCTTGCCGGTGCGACCGCAGGGGTTGGCGCAGTCGAAGACCGGCAGATGCTCGGCCTTGAGGAACGGCGCGCCCTCGACCGTCATGGCGCCGCAGACGTGGATGTTGGCGGCCTCGATCTCGGCCTTGGTGAAGCCGAGCGCCGGCAGCATCTCGAAGGCCGGATCGGCGAGCTGTTCGGCCGAGAAGCCGAGCGTCTCGGTGCAGAAGGCCTCGCCCAACGACCACTTGTTGAAGACGAACTTGATGTCGAAGGCCGACTTGAGGCCGCCGGCGATCTTGGCGAGCGCCTCGTCGGTGAAGCCGCGCGCCTTCAGCGTCGACGGGTTGATCCCCGGCGCCTGATCGAGCGAGCCGTGACCGACCGCATAGGCCTCGATCTCGGCGATCTCGCTCTCGCGGTAGCCGAGCACGCGCAGCGCCGAGGTGACCGACTGGTTGATGATCTTGAAGTAGCCGCCGCCGGCCAGCTTCTTGAACTTCACCAGGGCGAAGTCGGGCTCGATGCCGGTGGTGTCGCAGTCCATGACGAGGCCGATGGTGCCGGTGGGCGCCACCACCGAGACCTGGGCGTTGCGATAGCCGTGCTTCTCGCCCAGCGCCAGCGCCCGATCCCAGGCGCGGGTCGCGGCCTCGATCAGCGCCTTGTTGGGGCAGGAGGCATGATCGAGCGGCACCGGGGGTGTCGACAGCTTCTCGTAGCCCGCCACCTCGCCGTGAGCGGCGCGGGTGTGGTTGCGGATGACCCGCAGCATGTCGTCGGCATTCTTGGCATAGCCGGGGAAGGGCCCGAGCTCCTTGGCCATCTCGGCCGAGGTGGCATAGGCCACACCGGTCATCACCGCCGAGAGTGCGCCGCAGATCGAGCGACCCGCGGCCGAGTCGTAGGGGATTCCCGAGGTCATCAGGAGGCCGCCGATGTTGGCGTAGCCGAGACCGAGGGTGCGGAACTCGTAGGAGAGTTCGGCGATCTCCTTCGACGGGAACTGCGCCATCAGCACCGAGATCTCGAGCACGATCGTCCACAGACGGCAGGTGTGCTCGTAGGCCGCGATGTCGAAGCCGTTGTCGGCGGTGCGATAGGGCAGGAGGTTGATCGAGGCGAGATTGCAGGCCGTGTCGTCGAGGAACATGTACTCGGAGCACGGATTGGAGGCGCGGATCTCACCGGACGCCGGGCAGGTGTGCCAGTCGTTGATGGTGGTGTGGAACTGGATGCCCGGATCGGCCGAGGCCCAGGCGGCGTGGCCGATGTCCTCCCAGAGCGCCCGGGCGTCGATCGTCTTCTTCACCTTGCCGTCGGTGCGGCGGATCAGGTCCCATTTCCCGCCGGTCTCGACCGCGCGCAGGAAGCCGTCGGTGACCCGCACCGAGTTGTTGGAGTTCTGCCCGGCGACGGTGAGATAGGCCTCCGAGTCCCAGTCCGTGTCGAAGATCGGGAACTGGATGTCGGTGTAGCCCTGCTTGGCGAACTGGATGACGCGCTTGATGTAGTTCTCCGGCACCGCGGCCTTCTTGGCGGCGCGGATCTCGCGCTTCAGCGCCGGGTTCTTCGCCGGATCGAAGCAGTCGTCGCCCGAGCCCTCGCAGTTGACGCAGGCCTTCATCACCGCCGACAGGTGCTTGGCGACGGTCTTGGAGCCGGTGACCAGCGCCGCGACCTTCTGCTCTTCCTTCACCTTCCAGTTGACGTAGGCCTCGATGTCGGGGTGATCGACGTCGACGACGACCATCTTGGCGGCGCGACGGGTGGTGCCGCCCGACTTGATGGCGCCCGCGGCGCGGTCGCCGATCTTGAGGAAGCTCATCAGCCCCGACGACTTGCCGCCGCCGGCCAACCGCTCGCCCTCGCCGCGCAGCCGCGAGAAGTTGGAGCCGGTGCCCGAGCCGTACTTGAAGAGCCGCGCCTCGCGCACCCACAGATCCATGATGCCGCCCTCGTTGACGAGGTCGTCGGCGACCGACTGGATGAAGCAGGCGTGCGGCTGCGGATGCTCGTAGGCGGACGCCGAGCGGACGAGTTCGCCCGACTGGAAGTCGACGTAGAAGTGGCCCTGCGACGGACCGTCGATGCCGTAGGCCCAGTGCAGGCCGGTGTTGAACCACTGCGGGCTGTTGGGGGCGACGAGCTGCAGGGCGAGTTGGGCGCGCAGCTCGTCGAAGAAGGCGCGGGCATCGGCCTCGCCGTCGAAATAGCCGCCCTTCCAGCCCCAATAGGTCCAGGTGCCGGCCAGACGATCGAAGACCTGACGGGCGTCCTTCTCCGAGCCGTAGCGTTCGGCGGCGGGCAGTTCGGCGAGCGCCGCCTCGTCGGGCACCGAGCGCCACAGCCACGACGGCACGGTCGGCTCCTCGACGCGCTTCAGACGCGCCGGCACGCCGGCCTTGCGGAAATACTTCTGGGCGAGGATGTCGGCGGCGACCTGGCTGAAGGCCGCGGGCACTTCGATGCCGTCGAGCTTGAACACCACCGAGCCGTCCGGATTGCGGATCTCGCTGGTGGTGGTGCGGAATTCGATCGCCTGATAGGGCGACTGGCCTGCCGTCGTGAAGCGACGTTCGATGCGCATGACCTTCGATCCTCGAGCCCGTCGGGAGCCCTACGCGGCGCGTCCCGATTCCGTCTTCTATATATGGGGCGGGTGGCGCCCCGTTTCGATGATTCCGTCTCTGAGGACGGGATATCTTGTGGTGAGCGTGCTCGCAAACACTAAATGTAGGGTTAACGAGATCCTTCCACAAGGGTCGAGGTTCGTCCGCCGAGACCGCGGGACACGCGTTCTCGCCGCCCCGCGTCGAACCGGGCGGCACGACACGGGAACCTCGATGGACTGGCTTTCACTCAGGGAATCCGAAGGGCTCGGTGGCCGATGCCGCGCTCGGTACTGGGTACGGTCGGAGGCTAGTCCGAGTCCCGAAGAGGCGTCAAGCGATTGGGTCGGTCGCGATCGCGCCGGCTAAATATGGTGTGTCGTGGTGTGGAAAACGGGGACGGCGGATCGACGCCGGGCGCCCTTCGCGCCGATCGATAGAATTCGAATCGAATGCTCTGAAAAACCACGGCTTCGCTTCAACGCGCCCTTCAAGCGGATGTGCGAGGCTCACTTCGCTCGCCACTTCCGCAACTCCGGCCGCAGTCCTGTGGCCGTTGCGGAATTCGGCCTCCCGGCCGGTCGACGACCGAAACCGGGAGCGCGGCGACGGGGACGAGGGGTACGGGCGCGACGGCCGTCTGCGGCGGTCGCCGGCCACGACGGGGAAGACGGGGACGCCGGATGTCTGACAGTCGAATCAACCGTGCCCATGGGGTCGCCCTGGAGGATCTCGACGTCGTCGTCGTCGACGATTCGAAGCCGATGCAGACCATCGTCCGCTCGATGCTCAACGCCGCCCGCGTCCACCGGGTGCGCACCTTCGATCACCCCGGCGACGCCTACCGCGCCATGTTGGTCGAGCCGCCGCACCTGCTGATCACCGATTGGAACCTGCCCGATTTCGACGGCCTCCAACTGGTGCGCTCGCTGCGCGACCCTCGCTCCGGCCCGCTGGTCGGCGTTCCGGCGATTCTCATCACCGGTCACGCCACCCGCCGTCTGGTGGAAAAGGCGATCGCCTCGGGCATCCACTTCGTCCTGGCCAAGCCGCTGTCGCCCTCCAACGTGATGAAGCGCATCAACGCCGCCATCCACGACGACCGTCGCTTCGTCCTCGATCCCGAGCGCGGCTACTATGTCCTGCAGGGTGCCGACGAACTCCTCGCCGGCCAGCGCCAGCGTTGGCGGGAACTGCAGGAGGGAACCCTGCGCGCCACGTCGGCCCGCAACCGAGCCGCACCGCCGCCGGAACCGGCCGCCGTCCCATCGGAAGTCACCCAACCGCAGACGCCGCCGGCCGCCGCCGTCACCCCACGTCCGGCCGCCCGCGCCGGCGACGATCGACGCCGTGCCTACGGCTTCGGCGCACCGGTGCATCGCGCCCCCGTCGAAACGTCGACTGGACAGCCGCCGTCGCAGGCGTCATAACGACCTCGTCATCCGAGCGAGGCCTTGTCGATGAAGCAGATCCTGTACTTTCTGTTCACTTGGTGGAAGAGCCAGACCTTCGGCACCTGGTGGCACACCCGTCGCAACGGCGAGTTCGTCGGTCAGGACGAGTTCGGCAATCGCTACTACCGCACCAAGGGTGGCGCCATCGACAAGGGGCTCGGCTTCCAGCGCCGCTGGGTGATCTATGCCGACGATGCCGACGCCTCGGCGGTCCCGCCGGGCTGGCACGGCTGGCTGCACAACCGGGTCGACGTCGCGCCTTGCGACGAACCGGACTACCGCCCGTGGGACTGGCAGAAGCCGCATCGGCCCAATCCGACCGGCACGCCCAACGCCCACCGTCCGCAGGGCTCGATCCTCGCCGGCGGCAAGTCGGTCACCAACCCCGGCTATCGGGCCTGGCAGCCCGAGTGATCGGCGGCGGCGGGGATGCAGGTCTTCGCCGTCTTCTCGCCACGAGCGACTGTCATCGATCGGCGGTGACGGCGGATGTCCGCCGTGCCGCCGTTTCCATGTGCCGCCCCACTTCTCCCGAGCGACGATGACGACCACCTCGATGACCCAAGCGCGTGCCCACGTCCGCCTCGCGATCGGGGTCGCCGCTGCCCTCGCCTCCGCTCCGGCCCTCGCCGCCCCGCAGGGCAAGCCGCCTCAGACCCCCCAGGTCTCGGAAGACGGCACCCGGATCGCCGCCCCGATCGCGGCCTTCTCCGGTCTCGACAAGATCACCGGCCGCATCATCTCCTTCGACGTGGCGATCGACGAGACGGTGCAGTTCGGCGCCCTCCAGGTGACGCCGCGGGTCTGCTACGCCCGCCCGCAGACGGTGGCGCCGCTCACCACCTCCTTCGTCGAGGTCGACGAGATCACCCTCGACAACAAGATCCGCCGCATCTTCACCGGCTGGATGTACGCCGACAGCCCCGGTCTCCATGCCGTCGAGCACGCCGTCTACGACGTCTGGCTGACCGACTGTCGCACCTCGAGCCCCGACGCCGCCGCCGCCGCCAAGGCCGGGATCCCCGCCGGCGCCGCGGAGCCGCCCCCGCCCAAGCCGGCGCTCCCTGCGGCTGCTCCGGCCGCGGCCAAGCCCCAGGCACCGGCGCCGGTCGCTCCGGCTCCCGCCGCGAACTCGACCACGCCCCCCGCTCCGGCGACGGCGCCCCGGACCCCGGTTCCGCCCGCTCCGGCCCCCGCCCAGGGCGGACTGCCTCCGCTCCAGCCGGTCCAGCAGATCCGCTGAGGTCCATTCGATCGTCGTCGTGAGCGCTGCCCGCGCTCGGGTGCCGCCGCGCCGAAGCGACGCGTCGGCCGCGATCGCGCTCCGGCGATGGGGGGGGGCGTCGGCGCCGCCGTTCAGTCCCCGGACGCCGTGCCGTCGCCGATCGTCGCCACCGCCGTCGCCCCGGCGACGACCTCGCCGGGCGCACCGAAGCGATGGAAGTCGGCCTCGACGGTCAGCGCCGCGGCGAGCCGCTCGCGATAGGCCCGGCGCGGGATCTCCACCGTGCCGAAGCGTTCGAGATGCGAGGTCAGGAACTGGGTGTCGAGCAGCGCGAAACCGCCCGCCCTGAGCCGCGCCACCAGATGCACCAGCGCCACCTTCGAGGCGTCGGTGGCGCGAGAAAACATGCTCTCGCCGAAGAACGCCCCGCCCAGCGCCACGCCGTAGAGGCCGCCGACGAGTTCGCCGTCCCGCCGGCATTCGACCGTGTGGACGACGCCGCGCTCGAAGAGCTCGCCGTAGAGGCGGCGGATCTCGGCGTTGATCCAGGTCCCCGTCCGTCCCGGACCCGGCGCCGCACAGCCGTCGATCACCCCGGCGAAGTCGGTGTCGCAGGTGACGGCAAAGCGATCGGACCGCACCGTGCGGCCGAGCCGCCGGGCGAGATGGAAGGCATCGAGCGGCATCACCCCGCGATGGTCCGGCTCGACCCAGAAGAGGTCCGGGTCGTCGGCGGTCTCGGCCATCGGGAAGATGCCGATGGAATAGGCCCGGATCAGCACCTCGGCGGTGATCCGGGGCATACGGCCGGCCACGGGCGGGATCTCCGAAGAGAAGACCCCCGGACGGGGCGCCCGGCCGAGGGTCGTGGGTCCGAGTCCGACGGGCGCGAGCCTCAGTCGAACGGCTTGGTCTCCAGGAACTTCTCCAGCCAATGGATGTCGTACATGCCGTTGGCGATGTCCTGGTTGTCGATCAGCTTGCGGAACAGCGGGATCGTCGTCTCGATGCCGTCGACGACGAACTCGTCGAGGCAGCGCCTGAGCCGCATCAGGCACTCGACCCGGTTGCGGCCGTGGACGATCAGCTTGCCGATCAGGCTGTCGTAGTAGGGCGGGATCTTGTAGCCCTGGTAGACGCCGGAATCGACCCGCACCCCGAGGCCACCCGGCGGGTGGTAGTAGGTGATCTTGCCGGGGGAGGGCGCGAAGGTCGCCGGATTCTCGGCGTTGATTCGGCACTCGATGGCGTGGCCCTTGAACTCGATGTCGGCCTGGGTGACCGACAGCCCGGCGCCGGCGGCGACGCGAATCTGTTCGTTGACCAGATCGATGCCGGTGATCGCCTCGGTGATCGGATGCTCCACCTGCAGGCGGGTGTTCATCTCGATGAAGTAGAACTCGCCGTTCTCGTAGAGGAACTCGATCGTTCCGGCCCCGGCATAGCCGAGATCGGCGATCGCCTTGGCGCAGATCGCACCGATCTTCTCGCGCTGTTCGACGTTGAGGGCCGGCGAATTCGCCTCTTCCCACACCTTCTGGTGCCGCCGCTGCAGCGAACAGTCGCGCTCGCCGAGATGTACCGCGCCACCCTTGCCGTCGCCGAGGATCTGCACCTCGATGTGGCGGGGGGTGAGCAGCAGCTTCTCCATGTAGACCGCATCGTCGCCGAAGGCGGCGCGCGCCTCGCCACGGGCGGTCTCGTAGGCTTCTTCGATGTCGTCGGGCGACTTCGCCACCTTCATGCCGCGCCCGCCACCGCCGGCCGAGGCCTTGATCAGCACCGGATAGCCGATCTCGGAAGCGAACTTCTTGGCTGCGTCGACCGTCTCCACCGCGCCGTCGGAGCCCGGGACGACCGGAATGCCGAGCCGCTGTGCCGTGCGCTTGGCCTCGATCTTGTCGCCCATGATGCGGATGTGTTCCGCCTTGGGGCCGATGAAGCGGATGTTGTGGGCCTCGAGGATCTCGGCGAAGCGGGCGTTCTCGGAGAGAAAGCCGTAGCCCGGATGCACCGCCTCGGCGCCGGTGATCTCACAGGCGGCGACCAGCTGCGGGATATTGAGATAGCTCTCCGACGCCTTCGGCGGACCGATGCAGACGCTCTCGTCGGCGAGCCGGACGTGCATCGCGTCGGCGTCGGCGGTCGAATGCACCGCCACGGTACGGATGCCGAGCTCCTTGCAGGCGCGCAGCACCCGGAGGGCGATCTCGCCGCGATTGGCGATCAGGATCTTGTTGAACATGGCCACCTCGCGTCACTCGACGACGACGAGCGGCTCGCCGTATTCCACCGGACCCGCGTCGTCGAACAGGATGGCGGTGACCACGCCCGCCTTCGGCGCCGGGATCTGGTTCATGGTCTTCATCGCCTCGACGATGAGCAGGGTCTGGCCCTCGCGCACCCGCGTGCCGACATCGATGAAGGCGGCGGCGCCGGGCGAGGGCGAGCGATAGGCGGTGCCCACCATCGGCGACTTGACTACGCCGGGATGCTTGGCCCAGTCGACCTCGCCGGCGACGTCCACGGCCTGCGCCGCGACCGGGGCGGCGGCGACCGGCATCGGGGCCGCCACGGCGGCGGGCGCGGCGACCGTCACCGGCGCCACGATCTGGACGTTGCGCGCGACGCGGATGCGCAGGTCGCCCTGTTCCACCTCGATCTCGCTCAGATCGGTCTCGGCGACGAGCAGCGCCAGATCGCGGATGAAGTCGGTGTCGAAGGGCTTCTTGGTCGTGGCCATCGGGTCGGGTCTCGATTCGTTACGGACGGGGGCCGTCGCTTCGGGCGGCGACGATCCGGGCGAGGGCTTCCAACGCCAGCACGTAGCCGTGGGGACCGAAGCCGCAGAGGACCCCGGACGCCACCGGCGACACGTACGAATGATGGCGGAAGCTCTCGCGAGCGAAGATGTTGGAGATGTGCACCTCGATCACCGGCAGCCCGACCGCCTTGAAGGCGTCGTGCAGCGCGATCGACGTGTGGGTGTAGGCGCCGGGGTTGACGACGAAACCGGCGGCCTTCTCGCGCGCCTCGTGGATCCAGTCGACCAGCACGCCCTCGTGATTGGTCTGGCGGAAGTCGACGACGAGCCCGAGACGGGTTCCGGCCTCGCGGGCCATCGCCTCGATGTCCTTCAGCGTCGTCGTTCCATAGACACCGGGCTCACGCAGCCCCAGCATGTTGAGGTTCGGGCCGTTGAGGACGAAGACGGTCTCGGGCATCTCGTGTCCTGGCGCGTTCGCCGCGCGGGTTCATCGACCGGCCGCGCCGGCCCGCATCGTCCGATGCGCCGGGAAGCCGCCGCCGGTCCCGCCGCTCTGCCCGGTCGAACCGGGTCGCGAGCCGCGCGGGGACCCGCGCGTCGGCGCTTTATAGGCGGGGGAGGGGCCAGGAACAAGGCCTCCGCCCTTCGTCGAACCCCGCACTCCCCCGATATCTCGCGGCTCCGCCCGAGAACCGGCCTCAACAGGCCTTGGTGACGGTGCAGCGCGCTTCGGCCACCCGTGCCTTGAGCTTGTCGTAGCCGATGGCGCCGGGCACCACGTCGTTGCCGACCACGTAGGACGGCGTGCCGGAGAGGCCGAGCCCGGAAGCCAGCCCGTAGACCTCCTCCAGAGTGTTGCCGATCTCCTTGTCGGCGAGCGCCTTCTCGAGCGCCTTGAGATCGACGCCGGCCTCCTTGGCCGCGTCCATCGCCTTGGCGTGGTCGATGGCGCCGCGGCTGCCGAGCAGGCGCTTGTGGAAGTCGAGGAACTTCTCCGGCGCCGCCCGCGACACCGCGACCGACACCTTCGCCGCCGCCGTCGAGCCCTGGCCGAGCACCGGGAACTCCTTGAGCACGATGCGGACGTTGGGATCCTTCTCGATCAGGGTCAGCATGTCGCCGAGCGCCCGCTTGCAGTAGCCGCAGTTGTAGTCGAAGAACTCGACCACGGTGACGTCGCCCCTCGGGTTGCCGAGCACCATCTGCCGCGTGCTGTCGTAGAGCACCGAGCGCTTCTCTTCGAGCATCTTGGCGAGCCCGGCCGAGGCTTCGGCCGCCTGCTTCTTCTCCAGCGCCGCCATCGCCTCCTCGAGCACTTCCGGATGAGTGACGAGATAGTCGTGGACGATCTTCTCGATCGCCGCCTTGTCGAGCGGCGCCTGGGCGGCGGCCGGCACGAGCCCGGCGAGGGTCAGGGCGGCGGCTCCGGCGAGGAGAGAGGCGAGGCGGCGCGTCATGGGCAACTCCGGATGAGGGCGCCGCGGCGCCGGATGAGACCGATCCCGATCATTGGTCGGGCTTATAGGACACGATGTCGTCGGCACGAAGCCAAACGGGCGAACCGGTCTTCAAATTGTCTCGAGCCCGGGCGCCACGATTCGCGTCGCCGTGCCTCATCCGATCGGCGGCTCGCCCCGTTCGGTACGGCCCGCCCAGTCGACCATCGCCGCCCCCCAGGCGCGCGCCGTCGCCGGATCGAGATCGAGCTGGGTGATGCGATGACCCTCGCGCACGATCACCCTGAGCATCGCCATGCCGCTCTCGAACAGCGCATGCTCGAGCCGAACTTCGCGACGATAGGGGGCCTCGAGAGTGAGGAGGGGAGTGCGTTCGACGTCGCTCATTTGCGGTTCCCCAGCCCGGGCCGGAAACCGCCGGCACGATAGAAGGCGAGTTCCAGCCGCTTCTGCCAGTCGCGCGGCGTGTCCTGGAAGTCGGGCTTGAGGTCCATGTGCAGGACCACCATCCCGTCCTGGGCCGCGGCCTCGACCAGCTTCTCGAGGTCGAAATAGGAGTCGATCTCCCGGTGGGAGATGATGAGATCGGACAGATTGGCCATCAGCGTTCCTCGGAGACAGAAGGTCGGGCGCCGGCCGCGGCGGCGTGGTGGGTCGCGGCGAAGAGCCGGTCGTAGGATCGAATGCGCAGCAACAGCCGTTTCGAATCGGCATCTTCGCCGAAGCCGGTGCGGTCGTGCAGCACGTTGTTGCAGAGGACGCCCTGGCCGGCTGCGAGTCCGAGCCGGAAGATCAGCGGATCGTCGGCGCAGATCGCCTCGAGCGCCGCCACCGCCTCTCGGGTGAGGGCGTCGTCGGCCCAGGCGATCCAGCGCTTGCGGGCGGTGTAGCGCATCAGCAGCGCCCCGGTCGCCGGATCCACCTCGAACACCGGCCCGACCGCCTCGGCGCGGACGCTGCCGTCCTCCTCGACCGAGGGCGGGATGGTCATGGCGTTCGGCCGCATCAACGCCGCGACCAGCGCCGGATCGCGATCGCGCAGACGGATGTAGGCGATCTCGTGATCGAGGAGGGAATTGATGCCGCCCTCCCGGGCCGGTCGCACGCAGTGCAGAACCATGGCGCGGATCGCCCGCTCCGGCCCCTCGTAGGCGTAATAGCCGTCGGTGTGCCAGCCGATCGGCTTGGTCGAATAGGGGATGAAGCCGGAACGGTGGGCGTCGTCGGCCACCTCGATCGCGACGATGCCGTCCGTCCCCGCCGATCGATGCTTCTCGAAGCGTTCGAGCCCCGCCGCCGCCGCGAGGGACGAGACCGCCCGGCGTGCCGCCGCCTCGTCGCGGGGGGCGCCGGCGAATCGGTAGAGGCACATGTCCGCACGATCGCAGGCGGCGCGGATCGCCTCGAGCTCGGCGGCACTGGGCGCGTCCGGGTCGGCGATCACCACCTCGAGCTCGCGCGGATCGGTCGGATGGCGCGTCAGCTTCGCCGCCCGCCAGACCCGATAGGCCTCCGGATCGGCGAGCGAGAACGGGCCCGAAGACGGGATTCCTGACATGCCAGGGGCGGATTCCTCCCCCCCGACGAAGGTCTCGAGTGCACTCATCGACGACGTTCTCCACCCCGGGCGATGCGCCGGCGGCGACCCCGCTTCGGCAACATCATATTGTTTTCTCGGTATATTTGAATAATCTCATTCTACCGGCGGGGGCCGGCATGAAAAAATTTCAGCGCCGGAATGCAGATCGATTGAAATGCGCTCTTTGCAATTCTTGAAAATCAGAATAGCATCATATTCGAGAGATCGCATATAAGGGATTTCGAAAGCCGGTTCGGCGATGCGGCACCCCGCATCGGACGGGCCGTCGGTTCGTAGGAGGGGATCGCCCACCTCGCGAGCCGTCCGCGAAGCAGAACGTCGTTCCGACGCAGGCTCGATCAAGGGCCGCGGGATGGGAGCGACGGCGGATCGGGTGCTCAGTGCCCGGTCGAGGAAACGCACCGAAGGAGACGATCATGACGGAGCGCGACGCGTCCGGCAGTGCCACTCAGCATCCGACCCCGCTCTTGGACCAGCTCGAGACCGGGCCCTGGCCGAGCTTCGTCACCGGCCTGAAGCGGCTGCGTGACTCCGGCGGCAAGCAGTATGCCGCGATGATGAACGACCTCCTCGGTCAGCTCGAGCACTCCTATACCAACCGCCTCGGCTACTGGAAGGGTGGCACGGTCTCGGTGTTCGGCTACGGCGGCGGCGTCATTCCGCGCTTCTCCGAAGTCGCCGACAAGTTCCCGGAATCGAAGGAGTTCCACACCCTTCGCGTCCAGCCGCCGGCGGGCTACCACTACACCACCGGCCTCTTGCGCCAGCTCTGCGACATCTGGGAGGAGCACGGCTCCGGCCTGATCGCGCTGCACGGCCAGTCCGGCGACATCATGATGCAGGGCTGCAAGACCGAGAACGTCCAGAAGGCCTTCGACGCCCTGAACGAGATGGGCCTCGACCTCGGCGGCGCGGGACCTGCGCTGCGCACCTCGATGTCCTGCGTCGGCCATGCCCGCTGCGAGATGTCGATGTACGACGAGGTCAAGGCGCATCGCTCGGTGATCAACGAGTTCCTCGACGAGATGCACCGCCCGTCGTTCCCCTACAAGTTCAAGTACAAGTTCTCGGGCTGCCCCAACGACTGCGTCAACGCCATCCACCGCGCCGACTTCGCGGTGATCGGCACCTGGCGCGACGACATCAAGATCGATCAGGACGAGGTCAAGGCCTACGTCGCCAAGCAGGGCCGCAAGTACACGATCGACTCGGTCGTCGCCATGTGCCCGACCCGCGCCGTGTCGCTCAACGACGACGACACGCTTGAGATCGACAACAAGTCCTGCGTCCGTTGCATGCACTGCATCAACGTCATGAACAAGGCGCTCACCCCGGGTGACGACCGCGGCGCGACCATCCTGATCGGCGGCAAGCGCTCGCTCAAGGTCGGCGACCTGATGGGCACCATGGTGGTTCCCTTCTTCAAGCTGCAGACCGACGAGGACTACGAGGAGCTGGTCGAGTTCGCCCGCACGATCATGGAGTTCTTCGCCGAGAACGCGCTCGAGCACGAGCGCATCGGCGAGACCATCGATCGCATCGGCCTGCCGACCTTCCTGAAGGGCGTCGGCATCGAGCCCGATCCCAACATGGTCCGCCATCCGCGCACCTCGAGCTACGTCCGCACCGACGACTTCACCGTCGAGGCCGACAAGTATTTCGAGCGCAAGGCCCGCGACGAGGCGGCCGAGTGACACTCGGCAGACGGCGACCCGGCTCTCCGGGTCGCCCAGAGTTCGCGCGCCGCACCGCGCCGCGCACATCCATGACGTGACGACACGTTCCTGGGAGGGAACCTCAGATGACCGAAGCCCAGACGGCCAAGAAGCCGCGGCTGCCCGACGAACACGGCGTGCCGGATCCGTTTCCGTTCATGCATCCGCTGTTGAAGAAGAACTACGGCAACTGGGATTGGCACGACCGTCCCCGTCCGGGCGTCCTGCATCACGTCGCCAAGAACGGCGACGAGGTGTGGACGGTGCGCGCCGGCACCCAGCGTCAGATGGACGTCGGCACCATCCGCAGGCTCTGCGACATCGCCGACACCATCGGCGAGGGCTTCGTCCGCTTCACCACCCGCTCGAACATCGAGTTCATGGTGTCGTCGTTCGAGAAGGTCCCGGCGCTGATCTCGAAGCTCAACGAAGAGGGCTTCCCGGTCGGCGGCACCGGCAACTCGGTGTCGATGATCTCGCACACCCAGGGCTGGCTCCACTGCGACATCCCCGGCACCGATGCGTCCGGCGTGGTCAAGTCCCTGATGGACATGATGCACCACGAGTTCACCCACGAGGAGATGCCGAACCGCGTTCGCATCACCACCTCGTGCTGCCAGATCAACTGCGGCGGCCAGGGCGACATCGCCATCAACGTCCAGTACACCAAGCCGCCGAAGATCAACCACGACCTCGTCGCCAACGTCTGCGAGCGTCCGGCGGTCGTGGCGCGCTGCCCGGTGGCGGCGATCCGTCCGGCTCTCGTCGACGGCAAGCCGTCGCTCGAGGTCGACGAGAAGAAGTGCGTGTGCTGCGGCGCCTGCTATCCGCCGTGCCCGCCGATGCAGATCAACGGCGCGGACTCGACCAAGATCGCCATCTGGGTCGGCGGCAAGCACTCCAACGCCCGTTCCAAGCCGACCTTCCACAAGCTGGTGGTCGCCAACCTGCCCAACAACGCCCCGCGTTGGCCCGAGGTCGAAGAGGTCGTTCGCAAGATCCTCTACGCCTACAAGGACAACGCCAAGGACTTCGAGCGCATGGGCGAGTGGATCGAGCGCATCGGCTGGCCGCGCTTCTTCGAGCTGACCGGCCTCGCCTTCACCAAGCATCACATCGACACCTGGGTCGGCGCGCGCCACAACATGAACATGTCGGCGCACGTCCACTTCTGATCCGGTTCCGTCGGGCGGGAGGAGGGACCCGCCCGACGATCCGCGGCGATCGGTGAGACGAAAGAAAAGAACAGAACAGTCGTTCGGGGAGGAAGTCCCGTGAAAATGGCAGTGGTGGTCAACGAAGGCCCCTATACCCATCAGGCCTCCGATACGGCCTATCAGTTCACCAAGGCTGCGCTGGAGAAGGGGCACGAGATCTATCGTGTGTTCTTCTACCACGATGGCGTGAACAATGCGACGCGACTGACCGTTCCGCCGCAGGATGAGCGCAACGTGCAGAAGAACTGGTCCGAACTGGCGGAGAAGCACGGCCTCGACATGGTCGTCTGCATCGCCGCCGCCCAGCGCCGCGGCATCCTCGACGACAGCGAGGCCAAGCGCCACGGCAAGGGCGAGGGCGCCGCCAATCTGGCGCCGGGCTTCCGCATCTCCGGCCTCGGCCAGCTCATCGAGGCCGGCATCCAGGCCGACCGTCTCGTGGTCTTCGGCGACTGAGGGGAACGAACATGTCCGACACCAAGCGTTTCCTCTACGTCAACCGCAAGGCGCCGCACGGCACCGTCTATGCGCTGGAGAGCCTCGAAGTGGTGCTGATCGGCGCCGCCTTCGAGCAGGACGTCAGCCTCGCCTTCCTCGACGACGGCGTCTTCCAACTGATCAAGAAGCAGGTGACCACCGGCATCGGCGTCAAGAACTTCGCCCCGACCTATCGGGCGCTGGGCGACTACGACGTCAAGAAGGTGTTCGTCGAGCGCGAAAGCCTCGAGGAACGGGGTCTCTCGGAAGACGATCTCATGGCGATCACCCATGAGAACGACGACGAGGAGGACGTCTCGTCCGTCGAGATCGTCGACCGCGCCCGCATGGCCGAGATCATGGCCGCGCAGGACGTGATCCTGAGCTTCTGAGAAGGGCGAGAGAGATGTCGACGCTCCACACCGTGAACAAGTCGCCCTTCGATCGCGGCAGCCTCGCTTCGGCGCTGGCCCATGCCCTGCCCGGCGACGCCATCCTGCTGATCGAAGACGGCGTGGTCGGCGCGCGCGCTGCCGCGCAGAAGACCGCCGATCTCGTTCAGGCGGCGATGCCCGCCTGCTCGCTCTATGTCCTCGGGCCGGATCTGGCCGCCCGCGGCATCCCCGTGACCGACGTCGTCGGCGGCATGACCGTCGTCGACTATGCCGGTTTCGTCGACCTGGTCGCCGGTCACGACAGAACTCAGGCCTGGCTCTGAGCCGGCCGAAGCAATCAAGAAACACCCTGCGGAGGAAGTCATGGGCTATCACTACAACGGATCCGAAATCGCCGCCGACGAGGAAGGTTATCTCACCGACCTCTCCCAGTGGAATCCCGACCTCGCCCTGCTCATCGCCAAGGACGAGAACATCGAGATGAACGACGAGCACTGGGAAGTCGTCAACTTCCTGCGCGAGTACTACGACGAGTACCAGATCGCCCCGGCGATCCGCGTCCTCACCAAGGCGCTGAAGAAGAAGCTCGGCGAAGAGAAGTCGTCCAACAAGTACCTGTACGACCTCTTCCCCTACGGCCCGGCCAAGCAGGCCTGCAAGATCGCCGGCCTGCCCAAGCCGACCGGCTGCGTCTGATACCGATCCGGACGGCCCCCTGACGGGGCCGTCCTCCTCGACCGAACGAGACCCTCGAGGTCTTCCTGCGGATGGCACGGGAGCTCCCCATGCTGACGACGATCTACGCTTGTCTCTTCTATGGCGCGACCCTGGTGCTGGTCGTCGGCTTCGCCGACCGCATCCGCCGCTTCGCCATGACGCCGGCGCCCTTGAAGATCCCGACCATGCCGGCGCCGACCACGAAGACCGGCGTCGCCTTCCGCCTGCTGCGCGAGGTCACGGTCTTCGAGAGCCTGTTCAAGGCCAACAAGTGGATCTGGCTCTTCGGCTGGGTCTTCCATGTGGCGCTGGCCGTCGTGGTCGTCCGCCACCTGCGCTACTTCGTCCATCCGGTTCCCGAGGTCCTGGCCTTCGTCCAGCCCTTCGGCGTGCTCGCCGCCTTCGCCATGGTCGCCGGCCTCGCCGGCCTGTGGGGCCGCCGCTTCCTGGTCGAGCGCATCCGCTACATCTCGCGCCCGTCGGACCACCTGATGCTGGCGCTGCTGATGGCGATCGCGCTCTCCGGCATGGCGATGAAGTTCGTCGCCCATACCGACATCGTCGCGGTGAAGGCCTTCTTCCTCGGCCTGATGCGCTTCTCGCCGCAACCGCTGCCGGCCGATCCGATCCTGCTCGTCCACCTCACCCTGGTGGCGGTGCTGATGATCGTCTTCCCCTTCTCCAAGCTGGTCCATTCCGCCGGCATCTTCTTCTCGCCCACCCGCAATCAGGTCGACAACTCCCGTGAGGTCCGTCACCTGGCGCCGTGGGCGGCGAAGCTCGAAGCCGACAGGGCGAGGTGAAAGCGATGTACGTCACGACCGACCCCTCCGAAGCGAAGCAGATCGATCCGTTGGAGATGCCGACGCTGTGCCCCGGCGCCATGGCGGCCTCGAACCCGTGGGTCGCAGGACCCGATCATCAGGCCTCCTGCGGTTTCCCCGGCGAGCTCGTCGACAACTGGCAGGAGAAGGCCATCGAGAAGATGGGCGAGCTTCTCGGCAAGTACCGCTCGCTGAAAGTCTATCTCGACAGCTGCGTGAAGTGCGGCGCCTGCACCGACAAGTGCCACTACTTCCTCGGCACCGGCGATCCGAAGAACATGCCGGTCGCCCGCCAGGACCTCTTGCGCAAGGTCTATCGTCGCTACTTCACCTTCGCGGGCAAGTGGTTTCCGAGCCTCGTCGGCGCGGAGGACCTGACCGAGGAGGTGCTGGACGACTGGTACTCCTACTTCCATCAGTGCTCGCAGTGCCGGCGCTGCTCGGTGTTCTGCCCCTACGGCATCGATACCGCCGAGATCTCGATGGCCGGCCGCGAGATCCTCGACCACATCGGCAAGGGTCAGAAGTACTGCAACGAGATCATCGGCAAAGTCCACGCCATCGGCAACAACCTCGGGCTCAAGGAGAACGCCCTGCGTTCGACCCTCGAGGGGCTCGAGGAGGACATCGAGGACGACACCGGCGTGCCGGTGAAGCTGCCGCTCGACGTGAAGGGCGCCGACATCCTCTTGGTGACGCCCTCGGCCGACTTCTTCGCCGAGCCGCACATCGACGGCCTGATCGGCTACGCCAAGGTGTTCCATGCCGCCGGGGCGTCCTGGACGATCTCGTCCTATGCTTCGGAAGCCGCCAACTTCGGCATGTTCATCGGCTCCTACGAGCAGATGCGCGAGATCTCGCTGCGCATCCGCAAGGCGGCGCTCGACCTCGGGGTCAAGCGCATCGTCTTCGGCGAGTGCGGCCACGCCTGGCGCGTCGCCTACTCGTTCCTCAACACGCTCGCCGGGCCCTTCGACTTCCTCGATCAGCGCTATCCCATCCCGCAGCACATCTGCGAGTACACCTGGGATCTGATCCAGAAGGACGCGTTGAAGTTCGACAAGTCGAAGAACGACCACATCCGGCTGACCTATCACGACAGCTGCAACGTCGCCCGCGCCACCCGCATGGGCGACCAGCCGGGCGGTCAGTTCGAGATCCCGCGCAACATCCTGAAGACGGTCTGCAACCACTACTTCGACATGCCCGAAGACACCATCAAGGAGGCGACCTTCTGCTGTGGTGGTGGCGGCGGGCTTCTGACCGACGAGCTGATGGACCTGCGCAAGAAGGGTGCGAACCCGCGCATGAAGGCCCTGAAGACCGTCGCGGAGGACCACGGCGTCACCCACATGGCCGCCATCTGCGCGATCTGTAAGACCCAGTTCTCCAAGGTCATGCCCGACCACGGGTTCGAGCGCGACTCGATCCTCAGCGTCCACCAACTCGTGTCCAACGCCATCATTCTCGAAGCGCCCGAAGACGACGCTTGACCGGCTCCGTAGAAGAGCCGGCGCGTGCGGGGGAGGAAACCCGATGAACGAGACCACCGATCCGAAGAAGCTGACCTTCCGCCGATTCAAGTCGGACGACAGCATGTGGAAGTGGGACGATCTTCAGGAGAAGATCTTCACCGCCGACAAATCGCACAAGTGCCCGACCTACGTGCACCGCGCCCCGCCGTGTCAGGCCGGCTGCCCGTCGGGCCACGACATCCGCGGTTGGCTCGCCATCGCCCGCGGCATGGACAAGCCGCCGGTCGCCGGTCAGGCGTGGCAGGAATATGCCTTCAATCGCATGGTCGAGGCCAATCCGTTCCCGAGCGTCATGGGCCGCGTCTGCCCGGCGCCGTGCGAGGACGGCTGCAACCGCAACGAGGTCGACGAGTTCGTCGGCATCAACGCCGTCGAGCAGTACGTCGGTGACTGGGCGATCGACAACGGCCTCGCCTTGCCGACCCCGGCCGCGGACACCGGCAAGTCGGTCGCGGTCGTCGGCGGCGGCCCCGCCGGCCTTGCCGCCGCGGCCTTCCTGCGCCGCTCCGGCCATGCGGTCACCATCTACGAGGCCCACGACCGCCTCGGCGGCATGATGCGCTTCGGCATCCCCGGCTACCGCACGCCGCGCGACCGGCTCGACGCCGAGATCGGCCGCATCCTCGCCACCGGCGTCGAGGCGAAGCTCGATTGCCGCGTCGGCACCGACGTGACCATCGAGGCGCTCGAGGCGAAGCACGACGCGATCTTCTGGGCGCTCGGCGCGCAGAAGGGCCGCCCGCTGCCGGTTCCCGGCTGGGACGTCGAGGGCTGCATCACCGGCATCGAGTTCCTCGACGCCTTCAACCAGGGCTGGGTCTTCTCCACCGCGCCGCGCGTCGTCGTGGTCGGCGGCGGCGACACCTCGATCGACGTCGCCTCGGTCGCCCGCCGTCTGGGTCACATCTCGGCCGAGGCCGTGAAGGACCGCGCCGGCGCCGAGCAACTCGGCTTCGCCGCTCACGACGTCGCCGGTTCGATGGCGCGCAAGGGCGTGCAGGCGACGCTGACCTCGCTGTTCCCGATGTCGCAGATGACCGCCGCCGAGCGAGAGCGCGAGGATGCGCTGCGCGAGGGCGTCGACATCCGCGACGGCGTCATGCCGCTCGAGGTGCTGTCGAAGGACGGCCGGGTCACCGGCCTCCGGATGTGCGCCTGCACCATGAAGGGCATGGTCCCGCAGCCGGTCGAGGGCACCGAGTTCCTGATCGAGTGCGACATGATCGTCTCGGCCATCGGTCAGATGGGCGACCTCGCCGAGGGCCTCGAGAGCCTCGACGGCGGCCGCGGCTTCATCGGCATCGACGGCGTCTACAAGGTCAAGGGCAAGGACAAGCACTTCGCCGGCGGCGACGTCATCCGCCCGCACCTGCTCACCACCGCCATCGGCCACGGCCGCATCGCCTCGCAGGTGATCGACGCCTTCCTCGCCGGCGATAGCATGGACAAGCGGCCGAAGGTCGACGTCGAGCAGTTCCGGCTGTTGGAGGAACTGCAGGCTCGCGGGCTCGAGCCCGACCCCTACGATCATCTCCAGGCGCGCGGCACCTGCGAGGCCGACTACGCCGTCCACAACTACGAGGACCGCGGCGCGAGCCACGTCATCCCCCACACCGAGCTCTTCAAGGGTCACTTCCAGTACGACCCGCGTGAGCACCGCGCCGAGATCCATGTCGATGCGGGAAGCGTCATCGGCAACTTCGAGGAGCGCATCCAGGCGCTCACCGAGGAGCAGGCGCGCCACGAGGGCAAGCGCTGCATGAGCTGCGGCATGTGCTTCGAGTGCGACAACTGCGTGATCTATTGCCCGCAGACCGCGGTCGAGCGCGTGCCGAAGAAGGAACGGGCGCTCGGACGCTATGTGACGACCGACTACGCCAAGTGCGTCGGCTGTCACATCTGCAAGGACGTCTGCCCGACCGGTTACATCCAGATGGGCCTCGGAGAGTGAGGCGATGAGCGAGCGATCGTCCCTCTCGCGGCTGCTGCTGGTGGTCGGCATGCTGATCATGGCGATGGCTGCCGGCATCCTCGGCGCCCACGCCGGTGACGTGCCGCTGCCCGCGGTGCCCAAGGCGACCGGCGGGTCCTGCGTCGCCCCGCCCGACGTCATGCGCCGGTCGCACATGTCGATGCTCCAGCACGGCCGCGATCTCTCCGTCCGCCAGGGCGAGCGCGTCGAGGGCGGCCGGCTCACCGGCTGCATCTCCTGCCACGCGGTCTCCGACGGCAAGGGCGGAGCGGTGACGGTCTCCTCGCCGCAGCACTTCTGCCGCGCCTGCCACGACTACGCGGCGGTGAAGGTCGACTGCTTCGAGTGTCACGCCTCGCGGCCGGAGCAGCCGGCTAAGGCGACCGACGCCGCGCCCGATGCACCGGCCTCGAGCTACGCCGCGCTCGCCGACTACGCCAGGGAGATCGCCCGATGACCGATCGCTCGCAATCCTTCGGCTGCGGCTGCGGCTGCGGCTCGAAGCCGGAGACGGTCGACGCGGGCCGTCGCGGCTTCCTCGCCGGCGCCGTGGCGACCGGCGCCACCGTGCTCGCCCCCGGCGTCACCCTCTTCGCCTACGGCACCGATCCGGCCGAGGCCGCGACCGGCGCCGACCCGAAGAAGCGCTGGGGCCTGCTGATCGACGTCTCCAAATGCGCCGACGGCTGCACCGCCTGCGTCACCGCCTGTCAGACCGAGAACGGCTGGAAGACCACCGGCCGCCCGGCGACCGATCCGCAGTGGATCCGCAAGGTCACCCTGCGCGATCCGAAGTCGGGCGCGACCCGCTCCGCCCCGGTGATGTGCCAGCACTGCGCCGCGCCGCCCTGCGTCGACGTCTGCCCGACCGGCGCGTCGTTCAAGCGGGCCGACGGCATCGTGCTGGTCGACCGGCACCGCTGCATCGGCTGCCGCTACTGCATGATGGCCTGCCCCTACAAGGCGCGCTCCTTCGTCCACGAGCCGCTCGAGGACCAGAAGCCGCATGCGCCGCGTGGGCTGGGCACCGTCGAGGGCTGCACGCTCTGCGTCCACCGGGTCGACAAGGGCGAGGCTCCGGCCTGCGTCGAGGCCTGCGCCGGTGCGGGTGGAGCGATCCTCTTCGGCGACATCGCCGACCCGAAGTCGGAGATATCCAAGGTGATCGCCACCTACGCGACGATGCAGATCCGCGGCGACCTCGGCGTCGACCCCGGCGTGCGCTACCGGAACCTGTGAGGACCCGTCCATGGCCAACATCGTCTATACCGAATGCCGGGGTGGTCAGCGGTTCTGGATGATCTTCGCGAGCCTGTTGGTCTTCGTCGCCATCGGCGGTGCCTCGGCGCTCTACATGGAGCACTTCGGCCACATCGTCACCGGCATGTCGAACGAGATCGTCTGGGGCCTGCCGCACGTCTTCGCCGTCTTCCTGATCGTCGTCGCCTCGGGCGTGCTCAACATCGCCTCGCTCGGCTCGGTCTTCGGCGAGATGCCCTACAAGCCCAAGGCCCGTCTCTCCGGCGTGCTGGCGATCGCCTTCCTGATCGGCGGCCTCGCCATCCTGGTGCTCGATCTCGGCCGCCCGGATCGCCTCACCGTGGCGATGACCAACTACAATTTCCGCTCGATCTTCGCCTGGAACGTGCTGCTCTATTCCGGCTTCATCGCCGTGGTCGGCGCCTATCTCGTCGTCCAGATGACCCGCGCCTGGCAGAAGTACACGCCCGCCGTCGGCCTCCTCGCCTTCCTCTGGCGCCTGACGCTGACCACCGGCACCGGCTCGATCTTCGGATTCCTGATGGCGCGCTCGCCCTACGGCTCGGCCGTGCTGGCGCCGCTGTTCATCGCCATGTCGCTCGCCTACGGCCTCGCGGTCTTCATCCTCATCCGCCTCGCGCTGGAGAATTCCGCCAGCAAGGGCCTCGGCGAGGAACTGCTGCAACGGCTGATGCGCCTCCTGGTGATCTTCGTCGGCTCGGTCGCCTATTTCTCCGGCGTCTTCCACTTCACCTCGATCTACACGGCGTGGCGCACCGACTGGGAGGCCTACCTCCTTCTCGACGGCGGCCTCTACACCCTGCTGTTCTGGGGCGCCTATGTCCTTCTCGGCACCATCGTGCCGATGGCGATGGTCTACGGCCGCAAGGGGGTGTCGCGCCGGGTCGAGATCCTCGCCTCGACGCTGGTGCTCCTCGGCGGCATCGCCCACGTCTACGTCATCATCATCGGCGGACAGGCCTATCCGCTGAATCTCTTCCCCGGCTACGAGGTGACGAGCGGCTTCAACGACGGCGTCGTCGCCTCCTATGTGCCGACCCTGCCCGAGCTCGGCCTCGGCCTCGGCGGCACGGCGCTGGCCCTGGTGCTGACCATGGTGGCGATGCGGGTGTTCCGCCTCCTGCCGATGGGGGAGGTCGCCGCCGATGCGTCCTGATCATCCTTTCGCGGACGACGGCGTTCGCCGGCTCGGCTCGGGGCTCCTCGCCCCGCGTCCGCGCCTCCTGATCTCCGCCGCCCACAAGTCGTCCGGCAAGACGACCTTCTCCACCGGTCTCGCCGCGGCCCTGACCGGCCGCGGCATGACGGTGCAGACCTACAAGAAGGGCCCGGACTACATCGATCCGCTCTGGCTCCGCCGCGCCTCCGGCCGGCCCTGCTACAACCTCGACTTCAACACCCAGCGCCCTGAAGAGATCGAGGCGACCATTGCCGCCCATTCGATCGGCGCCGGCTTCGAGCTGATCGAGGGCAACAAGGGCCTCCACGACGGCGTCGACCTCGAGGGTCGCGACTCCTCGGCGGCGCTCGCCAAGCTGGTCGGCGCCCCCGTCGTCCTCGTCCTCGATGCCTCCGGCATGACTCGCGGGATCGCGCCGCTGGTGATGGGCTACCAGGTCTTCGACGCGCAAGTCGACATCCGCGGCATCGTGCTGAACCGCGTCGCCACGGCGCGTCAGGAAGAGAAGCTGCGGCAGGCGCTGGAGCGCTACACCGACCTGAAGGTCCTCGGCGTCATCGGCAAGAGCGCCGATCTCACCGTGGTCGAGCGCCACCTCGGGCTCACCACCCCGCAGGAGACGGTCGGCGTCGACGGCGTCATCGCCCACCTGGCCGAGACGGTGGCGGCCGGCGTCGATCTCGATGCCCTGATCGATCTCGCCTCGACCCCGGCCCACGGCCGCCGCCCGACCGTCGCCCCGGCCATCGTCACCGCGCCGGCCGCCCCGATCGCGGCCGAGGAGCAGGTGACCATCGGCGTGGTCCGCGACGAGGCCTTCTGCTTCTACTACCAGGACGACCTCGAGGCACTGGAGCGCGCCGGGGCGCGGCTCCAGTTCTTCTCCGCCCTGACCACGCCGCGCCTGCCGAAGGTCGACGGCCTGTTCATCGGCGGTGGCTTCCCGGAGAGCCACATCGGCCCGCTGTCGGCCAATGCCGGCCTGCGCCGCGACATCGCCCGCGCCTCGGCCGAGGGCCTGCCGATCTACGCCGAATGCGGCGGCCTGATGTATCTCGCCCGCTCGATCGCCTGGAACGGCGAGGTCGGCGAGATGGTCGGCGTCGTGCCGGGTGACGCGGTCGTCCACGATCGGCCGCAGGGCAGGGGGCTCGTCGTCGTCGAGGAGACCGCCGCCATGCCCTGGGCGCGTCCCGAGGGCGCCGGACCGCGTCCGCTGCGCACCCGTGCCCACGAGTTCCACTACGCCCGGATCGAGAACCTCGCCCCCGGTTGCCGCTTCGCCTACCGCGTGGTGCGCGGCGACGGCATCACCGGCAAGGACGACGGCATCGTCGTCGCCAACACGATGGCGAGCTTCACCCATCTGCGCGACACCAGCGCCGGCCGTTGGGCCGAGCGCTTCGTCGCCTTCGTCCGCGACCGTGCCCGCGCCGGCCGCGTCGAGACGGCGACGATGCTGCCGATCGCCGCCCACGGCGCCGGCCGGCCGCACGGCTTCGCCGCCGCTCTCCATCGCGGGGAGGATCGATGACGGCGGACGCCGCCGCGCCGGGCGGTTGGCGGCGGGACGCGGAGGGCTACCTCGTCGACCCGGCCGACTGGAGCGAGGACTTCGCCCGTCTGGTGGCGGCGGAGGAGGAGATCGAACTGACGGACGACCATTGGGAGGTCGTCCGCTTCATGCGGGACCGGCAGGAGGAGCGACAGGTCTCCCCCGACGCCCGCCACGTCATGAGGCATCTCGCCGAGACGCGGGGTGCCTCGCGCAATCGCCTGTTCGAGCTGTTTCCCTACGGCTACGTGCGGCAGGCCTGCAAGATCGCCGGGATGAAGCGACCGCGGGCCTGGAGCACCGGCTGAATCGGGAGGAGGAATCGCCGTCGAGACCAGAGGGGGGAAGAGCACGGGAATGGCGGCTTCGCCCGATCGATCCGTGGTTCCGCTGTTTCGACCCTTTCGAACGTCCGCATATGCTGAAGAGGTCATGGGTTCTCTTCGCCGCGGTTCCGAGCCTCTCGGTGCGAGGGGAGACGGTGCGGCAGATCGGGACCTCAACGAGAGACCGAACCGCTCGGGGGAGCGGCATCGGCCAGAAGTCTGGAGGGTTCGATGGCTCACGTCGTTGTGCTCGGCGCCGGTCTCGGTGGCGTCGTGATGGCCTATGAGATGAAGGATCAGCTGCGCCCCGGCGACAAGCTGACCGTCGTCACCAAGGACCCGAAGTATCATTTCGTCCCGTCGAACCCGTGGATCCCGGTCCGCTGGCGCCAGCGCGAGGACATCCAGATCGATCTGGCGCCGACCTTCGCCAGACGCGGCATCGACTTCCGGCCGACCGCGGCCGCCCGGGTCCATCCCGATCAGAACCGGATCGAACTCGTCGACGGTTCGGAGATCGCCTACGATTTCCTGATCATCGCCACCGGTCCCGAGCTGGCCTTCGACGAGATCGAAGGCTTCGGCCCCGACGGCAACACCCAGTCGATCTGCCACATCGATCATGCCGAGAAGGCCGCCGCCGCCTTCGACGCCTTCTGCAGGAACCCCGGCCCGATGATCCTCGGCGCGGTCCAGGGCGCCTCCTGCTTCGGCCCGGCCTACGAGTTCACCTTCATCCTCGACACCGAGCTGCGCCGTCGCAAGATCCGCGACCGGGTGCCGATGACCTTCGTCACCGCCGAGCCCTACATCGGCCATCTCGGCCTCGACGGCGTCGGCGACACCAAGGGTCTGCTCGAGAGCGAACTTCGCTCCCACCACATCAAGTGGATGACCTCGTCGCGGGTGAAGAAGGTCGAGCCCGGCAGGATGACGGTCGAGGAGGTGGCCGACGACGGCTCCGTCGAGGCCACCCACGAGATGCCCTTCGCCTTCTCGATGATGCTGCCGGCGTTCCGCGGCATCGCCGCGGTGCGCGGCATCGAGGGGCTCACCAACCCGCGCGGCTTCATCGTCGTCGACAAGCATCAGGCCAACCCGACGTACCGCAACGTCTTCTCGGTCGGCGTCTGTGTCGCCATCCCGCCGATGGGTCCGACCCCGGTGCCCTGCGGCGTGCCCAAGACCGGCTTCATGATCGAGTCGATGGTGACGGCCACGGCGCTGAACATCGGACAGATCCTGCGCGGCGGCCAGCCGAGCCACGAGGCGACCTGGAACGCCGTGTGCCTCGCCGACTTCGGCGACTCCGGTGTCGCCTTCGTCGCTCAGCCGCAGATCCCGCCGCGCAACGTCAACTGGTCGTCGTCGGGCAAGTGGGTCCACGCCGCCAAGATCGGCTTCGAGAAGTACTTCATCCGCAAGATGCGCAGGGGCGAGAGCGAACCCTTCTACGAGAAGGCGATGCTCGACTTCCTCGGCATCGGCAAGCTGAAGAAGACCACCTGACGAGATCGGTCGGCACCGCGGGGCCACGCGGCACCGAGCCTACGATCCCCGTCGTTCCGAACCACCTGCGATGCGGAGAGGGCGTCGCGGGAGAGTGTGTGCCGTCGAAGGAGAGATGAATTGGCCGTCGCTTCGCGTCTGAGTTCGTTCCTGCCGGATCTGCTGCCGTTCCGCGGCTGGCTACCGATGCTCGACCGCAGGACGGTCTCCGCCGACCTGATGGCGGGCCTGACGGGCGCGGTCGTCGTGCTGCCGCAGGGCGTCGCCTTCGCCACCATCGCCGGCATGCCGCCGGAATACGGCCTCTATGCCGGCATCGTCCCGGCGATCGTCGCCGCGCTGTTCGGCTCCTCCTGGCATCTGGTCTCGGGCCCGACGACGGCGGCGTCGCTGGTGCTCTACTCCTCGCTCTCCGGTATGGCGGAACCCGGCAGCGCCGAATACGTCAATCTGGCGCTGACCGTGGCCTTCATGGTCGGGGTGCTCGAGATCGTGATGGCGCTGTTCAAACTCGGCACCATCGTCAACTTCATCTCCCACTCGGTGGTGATCGGCTTCACCGCCGGCGCCGGCGTGCTCATCGCCTTCAATCAGGTGAAGAACTTCACCGGCATCTCGATCCCCCGCGGCGCCCAGCCCCACGAGGTGATCGTCTACGCCCTCGGCCATCTCGGCGAGATCTCGTGGCCCACCATGGCGGTCGGCATGACGACGCTCGCCACCGGCATCCTGGTGCGCAACCGCGCCCCCAAGATCCCCTACATGATCGTCGCGATCCTCGCCGGAGCGCTGGTCGCCGCTCTGATCGGCGCCGCGACCGGGGTTCAGGTCGCCTCGGTCGGCGCTCTGCCTTCGAGTCTGCCGCCGCTCTCCTCGCCGAGCTTCGATCCGGAAATCTGGCGCGATCTCGCCCCGACGGCGGTCGCCATGACCATGTTCGCGCTGACCGAGGCGCTGTCGATCGCCCGAGCGCTGGCGGTCCGCTCCGGCCAGCACATCGACGCCAACCAGGAGTTCTTCGGTCAGGGCCTCTCCAACATCGCCGGCTCGTTCTTCTCCGGCTATGTCGCCACCGGCTCGTTCAACCGCTCCGGCCTCAACTACGACGCCGGCGCCCGCACCCCGCTCGCGGCGATCGTCGCCGGCGCGCTGCTCCTGGTGCTGGTGCTGACGCTGGCGCCCTACGCCCGCTACCTGCCGCTCGCCGCCATGGCGGGGGTGCTGTTCCTGGTCGCCTGGGGTCTGATCGACTGGCACCACATCGGCCAGATCGTGAAGACGTCCAAGTCCGAGACGGCGGTGATGGGCGTCGTCTTCGTCTCGGCGCTGGTGCTGGAGCTCGAGTTCGCGATCTTCCTCGGCGTCATGCTGTCGCTGCTGCTCTACCTCAACCGCACCTCCAACCCGCTGATCATCCCCCGCGTTCCCGATCCGACGAGTTCCGGCCGCAAGTTCACCTCGGCCCGGCCCGATCTGCCGGAATGCCGGCAGTTGCGCATCGTCCGCATCGACGGGTCACTGTTCTTCGGCGCGGTCAACACCTTCCAGGAGACGCTGCGCGGCTACGAGAAGGAGATACCCGACGTCCGCTTCCTGGCGATCGTCATGTCGGGGGTGAACTTCGTCGATCTCGCCGGCGCCGAGGCACTGGTTCAGATGTCGAAGCGCTGGCGCGATCGCGGCGGCGGTCTCTACCTCATCCGCGTCAAGGACAGGGTGATGGAGATCCTGGAGCGCGGTGGCTACATCGACGAGATCGGCCGCGACCACGTCTTCGACTCGAAGACCGAGGCGCTTCGGACCCTCTACCGCTGGTTCGACTACAACGAGTGCAAGACCTGCGGCCGCCGCGTCTTCGTCGAATGCGCCCGCATGGGCAAGCAGGAGCCGACCGAGGCCGACTTCGACGACGACGAGCCGACCCCCGCCGCCCCGGCCGTCGGCCCACCCGCCGCCGCCCACTGAACCGACACGCGAGCGCGATGCGCCCGCAGAGACGACGAAAGCCCGCTCCCGACGGGCGACCAGAGGAAACGACAGACACATGGCCAGGGATCCGGCGATCGACACCTCGCCCGTCGTCAGCGACGAGGTGAAGTACACGACCTGCTACATGTGCGCCTGCCGCTGCGGCATCAAGGTGCACCTGAAGGACGGGCTCGTCCGCTACATCGAGGGCAACCGCAATCACCCCGTCAACAAGGGCGTGATCTGCGGCAAAGGCTCCTCGGGCATCATGCAGCACTACTCGCCGGCGCGGCTGAGGAAGCCGCTGAAGCGTGTCGGCCCGCGTGGCGAGAACGCCTTCGTCGAGATCGAGTGGGAGGAGGCCCTCTCCATCGCCACCGGGTGGCTGAAGACCATCCGTGAGACCGATCCGAAGAAGCTCGCCTTCTTCACCGGCCGTGATCAGTCGCAGTCGCTGACCGGCTGGTGGGCGACCCAGTTCGGCACCCCGAACTTCGCCGCCCACGGCGGCTTCTGCTCGGTCAACATGGCGGCGGCCGGGCTCTACACCATCGGCGGCTCGTTCTGGGAGTTCGGCGAGCCCGATTGGGAGCGCTCGAAGTACCTGATGCTGTTCGGCGTCGCCGAGGATCACGACTCGAACCCGATCAAGACCGGCCTCGGCAAGATGAAGGGCCGCGGCGCCAAGGTGGTGTCGGTGAACCCGATCCGCACCGGCTATTCGGCGGTCGCCGACGAGTGGCTGGGCATCCGCCCGGGCACCGACGGCCTGTTCGTCATGGCGCTGATCCACGAACTGCTGCACGCCGACAAGGTCGATCTCGACTATCTCGTCCGCTACACCAACGCCCCCTGGCTGGTGGTGCAGAACCCGGGCGGGGCCGATCACGGCCTCTTCGCCCGCGATGCCTCCGGCGCGCCGCTCGCCTGGGACGTGACGAAGGGCGCCGCGGTCGACGCCCGCCTGCCCGAGATCGCCCCGGCGGTGGTCGGCGAGTTCACGCTCCCCGACGGGCGCGTCGCGGTGCCGTCGTTCCAGCTCCTCGCCGATCGCTACATGGCGGCCGAGTACGCCCCCGACGTGGTGGCGGATCGCTGCGGCATCCCGGCCGACACCATCCGCCGCATCGCCCGCGAACTCGCCGAGGTCGCCTTCGAGCAGCAGATCACCCTCGACGTCGAGTGGACCGACTGGGCCGGGCGCAAGCACGACAAGATCACCGGCCGTCCGGTGGCGATGCACGCCATGCGCGGCATCTCGGCCCATTCCAACGGCTTCCACACCTGCCGGGCGATCCATGTGCTGCAGGTGCTGCTCGGTTCGGTCGAGGTGCCCGGCGGCTTCCGCTTCAAGCCGCCGTTCCCCAAGCCGATCCCGCCGGGCATCAAGCCGGCCGGCAAGACCTACGCCCCCAACACCCCGCTCACCGGCGCGCCGCTCGGCTTCCCGACCGGGCCGGAGGATCTGGTGCTGGAGGCGGACGGCACGCCGATCCGCATCGACAAGGCCTATTCGTGGGAGGCGCCGCTCTCCTCGCACGGCCTGATGCACATGGTCATCACCAATGCGCACAACGCCGACCCCTATCCGGTCGACGTGCTGTTCATGTACATGGCCAACATGAGCTGGAACTCGACCATGAACACCAAGGGTGTCATGGAGATGCTCACGGCCAAGGACGAGAAGACCGGCGAGTACAAGATCCCCAAGATCATCTATTCCGACGCATATCAGTCTGAAATGGTGGCTTACGCCGACCTGATTCTGCCCGACACCACCTATCTCGAGCGCTGGGACTGCATCTCGCTGCTCGACCGGCCGATCTGCGAAGCCGACGGCCCGGCGGACGCCATCCGCCAGCCGGTGGTCGAGCCCGATCGCGACGTCCGCTCGTTCCAGTCGGTGATCCTCGACATCGGCGCGCGGCTCGGGCTCCCCGGCATGACCAATGCCGACGGCAGCCCGAAGTTCCCCGGCGGCTATGCCGACTACATCGTCAACCACGAGCGCACGCCGGGCATCGGCCCGCTCGCCGGCTGGCGCGGCGCCGAGGGTGACCAGCACGGCCGCGGCGCGGTGAACAAGAACCAGCTCCAGGCCTACATCGACCATCAGGCCTTCTGGCATCACGAGCTGGCGCCGAACCAGAAGTTCTACAAGTTCGCCAACAAGGACTATCTCGACTTCGCCGTGCAGATGGGCTTCGTCGGCCATGCCGACCAGATCGTCATCCAGCTCTATTCGGAGACGATGCAGAAGTTCAAACTGGCGGCGCAGGGCCACGGCGCGGTGCAGCCGCCCGATCACCTGCGTGCCCGGGTCGAGGCGAGCTTCGATCCGCTGCCGGTCTGGTACATGCCCTTCGAGGAGGCGATGGTCGACACCACGACCTATCCGCTCCACGCGCTGACCCAGCGCCCGATGATCATGTACCACTCGTGGGGCTCGCAGAACGCCTGGCTCCGCCAGATCCTCGGCCGCAACCGTCTCTATGTCGCCGCCTCCAAGGCGCGTGAACTCGGCGTGGTCGACGACGATTGGGTCAAGGTCACCAGCCACAACGGCGAGATCAAGGTCCAGGTCAAGGTGATGGAAGGCCTCAACCACGACACCGTGTGGACGTGGAACGCCATCGGCAAGCGCTCGGGTGCCTGGAACCTAGCCGCCGACGCGCCGGAGGCCAGACAAGGCTTCCTGCTCAATCACCTGATCTCGGAACTGCTGCCCCGCGACGCTCAGGGCAAGCGGATCACCAACTCCGACCCGATCACCGGTCAGGCGGCGTGGTTCGACCTGCGCGTCCGCATCGAGAAGGTGAAGCCCGGCGCGGAGGTCTCCGAGCCGCAGTTCCCGACCATTCCGCGTCTCGTCGGCCTCGAGCCGGCGCCCACCGTCAACAGCTACGGCGCTTCCTTCCACGCGAAGGCGCCCACCGAGAGGAGCCCGGCATGACCGCCCTGCCGAAGCACCCCCCGGCGAAGCGCCTCGGCCTCGCCATCGATCTCGACACCTGTGTCGGCTGCCACGCCTGCGCGACGAACTGCAAGGAGTGGAACACCGGCGGCATCTCGGCGCCGCTGACCGACGTCAACGCCTATCAGGCCGAACAGCGCGGCGTCTGGTTCAACCGCGTCTTCACCTACGAGGTGGGCGGGGAGGGGCCGCAGGCCCGCACCGTGCACTTCCCCAAGAACTGCCTGCACTGCGACAACGCGGCTTGCGTCACCGTCTGCCCGACGGGGGCGTCCTACAAGCGGTCGGAAGACGGCATCGTGCTGGTCGATCACGACAAGTGCATCGGCTGCAAGCTCTGCTCCTGGGCCTGCCCCTACGGCAACCGCGAGTACGACGAGCATGTCGGCGTGATGAAGAAATGCACGCTCTGCGTCGACAAGATCTACAATCAGAACCTGCCGGAGCCCGACCGGGTGCCGGCCTGCGTCGCCGCCTGTCCGTCGAAGGCCCGCCACTTCGGCGACTTCGCCGATCCGAACTCGACCGTCTCGAAGCTGTCGCGTGATCGCGGCGGCTACGATCTGGCGCCCGAGACCGGATACCGGCCGACCAGCAAGTATCTGCCGCCGCGACCCGGCCAGCGGGGAGGGGCCGCCGCGCCCACCGCCGCCGAGCCGCTGCCCGCCGGAACCGGGCGGTTCCTGAAGTGGGTCGATCGCGTCCTGACGCGTTGAGGGGAAGACGAGCCATGCATCCCGCCTATTCGGTCATCTTCTTCACCACCGCCTCGGGCGCCGGCTACGGCCTCCTGGTCCTCGCCGCGATCTTCGCCGTCGCGGGGCTGCTGCCGGCCACGACCTGGCTCGGGCTGGTCACCACCGGTCTCGCCCTCGGCCTCATCGGCGGCGGCCTCCTGTCCTCGACCTTCCACCTCGGCCATCCCGAACGGGCGTGGCGGGCCTTCAGCCAATGGAAGACGTCGTGGCTGTCGCGCGAGGGCGTGCTGGCGGTGGTCACCTTCGTGCCGGCCGGGCTCTTCGCCGTCGGCTGGGTGTTCCTCGGCACCACCACCGGCCTCTTCGGCTGGATGGGCGTCGCCGCGGCGGTCCTGGCGGTCGCCACCGTGATCTCGACCTCGATGATCTACGCCAGCCTCTCGACCATCCGGCAGTGGAACAACGGCCTCGTCCCGGTCGCCTATCTGGTGCTCGGCCTGATGTCGGGGGCGCTGCTGCTGGAACTCGTCGCGCGTCTCTTCGGCGTCCACCGGGTCGAGATCGACGTGGTGGCGATCGCTCTGGTCGTCGTCGGTTGGCTGGTGAAGACCGCCTACTGGTCGGCGATCGACGGCACCGGCGCCCGCATCACGCTGGCGACCGCCACCGGCCTCGGCCGCTTCGGCGCGGTGCGTCTGCTCGAACAGCCGCACACGGAAGCGAACTTCATCATGCAGGAGATGGGCTACACCGTCGCCCGCAGGCATGCCCGGTCGCTGCGTGCCGTCGCCCAGCTGACGCTCTTCGTGGTGCCCTTCGCCGCGACGGTCGCCGGCCTGTGGATGTCGGGCCTGCCGGCGCTGCTGCTCGCCTTCGTCGCGGTGGCGTCGCTGGTGGTCGGGCTCCTCACCGAGCGCTGGCTGTTCTTCGCCGAAGCGAAGCACGACGCCATGGTCTACTACGGCCGCTGACGGAGGCGCCGGGGCGCAACGCCCGAGAGGCGGTGGAAAGCCCGCCGCCGTCCGTGACCCACCCGGAAAGAGAAGAACCACTTCGAGGAGGAAACCACATGGCCGACATGACGCTCGACGCCAAGGGGCTGAACTGCCCGCTGCCCATTCTCAAGGCCAAGAAGGCGCTGAAGGAGGTGCCCGCGGGCGGTACGCTGGAGATCCTGGCGACCGATCCGGGCTCGGTGGCCGACTTCGACGCCTTCTGCCGCACCACCGGCAACACCATGGTGGAGAAGGGTTCGGAAGGTGGCGTCTTCCGCTTCCTGATCAAGCACACCGCCTGATCAGACACGGGCGATCGCAGACCCGGTGAGGCCGGCGGGCGCCCCCCGCCGGCCTTCGCATCTGGAGCGGGTGCCCCGTCACGTGTCGGTCACGAAGCGCGGTGGCCCCCCTTGAGTTTCCGCGCCGACCCGGCCATTGAAGGGACGCCGGACGGGTGGCCGAGTGGTTTAAGGCAGCGGTCTTGAAAACCATTGGACAGACACGGAACGGCATGGATGGGTGGCCGAGCGGCTTAAGGCTCCGGTCTTGAAAACCGGTGAAGTTCAACGACTTCCGTGGGTTCGAATCCCACCCCATCCGCCAATTCGCCTATCGGAAAGATGCGCATGACGAGAAGGCGTCAACGGTCTGTGTCGGCGCGAGAGTCGGCACAATCCGTTCCGGTTCCGTCTCACCAATCGCGTCCGTCACACCCCCGCCGACCCTCGCCCTCTTGGATGCCGTGCCTCGGC
>ERZ1645187.231-NODE-231-length-54757-cov-39.936200_pt1 | contig 54757 bp, 50 predicted proteins | sample MGYA00575352_ERZ1645187 | MGnify/ENA primary metagenome ERZ1645187 (study PRJEB40837, sample SAMN11349314) | freshwater sediment metagenome | isolation source: river sediment | host: Sediment | place: India: Wazaribad , New Delhi | collected 2017-02-21 ... | reverse complement strand
TCGGAATGATCTCGTTCTTGATGATCGAGGTCGGCACCGTCCAGGTCGGGTTGAGATTGACCGCCTGAATGCGGGTCGAGACTTCCGGCGAGCGGTGATCGACGTCGCCGACGACGACCGTGTAGCGCCGCGTCACCTTGTTGCTGTCGACGGCCTCCGCCGCCGCCGCCGCGATATTGACGACGACATAGCGGTCGCCGAACGGGAAGCTCGATCCGGCGATGCGCTGCGCGCTCGACGCAAGCTGCCGGAAACGCACGGCTGCGGGGATGTTCAGGGCCTTCAGTGTCGCGCCAGCAACCACGCCCGTCTGCCGCAGGCCGAGACGGAACTGGAATTTTTTGACCGCTGCGGTCAGGCCCTCATCCCATGTCTCGCCATCGCCCGCTGCGCCTTCGAGATCGCCTTCGGCGGCGAGGCGCCGGCGCAGCGCCGACACGCCCTTGCCCTTGGAGCCGGGCTTCAGCGCGCCGGGCACCGTCGGCCAGCCGCCGCCGTCGACGATGCGCGCGTAGCGCTCGGAGGCTTTTGCGGTGGTGAAGAAGGTTTCCGGCTGGAAGGTCGGCGTCGGATCGTCCGAAATCGCCATTTCGCGCGGCGGGGCCGGCGGCGCCTTCGGCTTCGGTTTGGGCTTCGGCTTGGCCGCTTGCGCGGCGGGGGCCGCGCCGTCGGCGGCGGGGCTTGTCGCCGACGGCGGCAGGGCGAGCCCGCTCGGCGCGCTCGCCGGCGGGGCGAGAATGCTGGGCGCGGCCGGCGCGACCGAGGGGGCGACCACAACGGGCGCAGCCGGGGCCGGCGCGGCGGTCTGCGCCGCCAGCGGCGAGGCAATCACAAGGGCCGTCGCGACGAGCAGAGCCAGACGGGACGTCGAATGCAGCGGGAGCATGAACGATTTTTCCAATAATGATCCGCCCGCAACCGGGCGACAAACAGCTAGCGCTGCTCTCTTATCGCAAAAGCCGGGTCTTTGGCCATGCTTTGCTTAAAAGCATGGTGTATCACAACTTCGTGCGGGTTCATTCGATGCCGCGCATGGCGCCGGCGCTGGCGTTTCGGATCGGCTGTGGTAAGTGCTTGACAACGCGGCGCTGATTGAAGCCGGACAGACCAGGGTCGTGACGAAACGCTGTTCTTGCGAAAAGGGATTTCCAATTGAAAATATCGATTAAGAGGGGGGATATCGTTGATGTTGATCTTCAAGGAGCTGAAGGCGTGGAGAAAAGGAACGATTTAAGGTCTGGCAGCCGCCCTTGCGTCGTTATTCAGAATAACATGGGCAACAATTTTTCGCCGATGACTATCGTTGCTCCACTGACGGGTAGCGACCAATACAAAAAATTGCCGGTTCAGGTTTTGGTGACTGCGGCTGAGCTTGGGTTCGTAAACAGCAAGGAGTCCACTGTCGAATGTGGCCATCTCCGCGCGATCGACCGCGATCTTCGCATTAAGGCTTGCCGGGGAACTCTCGACGCGAACGCGATGACGCGCGTAGATCGAGCGATTGCTATCAGCGTTGGCCTGCAAAGTTCAACCTGATCCACTACAAAATTCAAGACGGGCGGCGCTCACGCCGTTCCGACGATCACAATATGAAGATTGCGCGGCCCATGCGCGCCAAGCTGCATCTGCTGCTCGATATCGCCCGAACGCGACGGCCCTGTGACCATATTGACGACGCGCGGCATCGCGCCGGCGCCGAATTTGACGCGCACCGCGTCCCAGACGCTTTCGTAATCTCGGTCGATATCCTGTGCGTCGACGACAATGATGTGATTGTCGGGCAGGAAGTTCAGCGTCGTCGGATTGTCGGCGCTGGCTGTCAGAACCAGAGTGCCCGTCTCCGCGACGCCGGCGAAGGCGTGGCTGACGCCATTGAGATCGCGCCCCTGCGAGGCGCCGCGCGACACGTCGAGCGCGGTCGAAGCCCACGGCATGGCGGCAAGGCGCGGATCCGCGCCCATGCGGATCGTGGCCGGCAGATTGGCCTCGCGCAGATAGCGCGCGATCTCGGCCGGCGCCTCGGCCGGGCTCGCGACCTCCGCGACGGTAGCGAGAGCCCCCAGCGCCTGCGCTTTGAACAGGGCGACGCGGTCGGCGCCGTCGAGCTGGCCGCGCTGCGGCACAAGCCCGCGCGGATGGCCGGAAAGCCGTCCCTCGACCACGCCGCGGCGCGGCGCCTCGCGGCCGGTGACGCCGAGCGAACGGCGGATGGTGGAGAGAATGTCGTCGCGGGCGCTGGTCATGCTCGTCTCGCTCATCGGCGGCCTCAGCCGCGTTTCTGCTTCCACTGCTGCTGGAACGTGCCGCCTTGCGGCGCCGGCAGATCGCGATAATCGGTCCAGCCCGAGGCCAGCGGCATTCTGGAGAACTTGCCCTTGCCGCGCGCCGCCAAAGCCATCGCCTTCATCCCGAGATTGGTGGCGAAGCGGTAGAGCCCCGGCCGTTTGGCGAAGAAGGCCCAGAGGCCCAGCCCCTTGCGCTGCGTCGCCGGCGACAGATGCCGCTCGAATTCGCGCTCGCGCCAATGACGCATCAGCTTCGGCAGCGGGATGCGCACCGGGCAGACGCTTTCGCAGCGTCCGCAGAAGGTCGAGGCGTTGGGCAGATGCCCGCCCTTGTCGACGCCGATCAGCGTCGGCGTCAGAACCGAACCCATCGGGCCGGGATAGACCCAGCCGTAAGCGTGGCCGCCGACGGCGTGATAGACCGGACAATGATTCATGCAGGCGCCGCAGCGGATGCAGCGCAGCATGTCCTCGAACTCCGAGCCGAGCATCGACGAGCGGCCGTTGTCGAGCAGGATGACGTGATAATGCTCCGGCCCGTCGACATCGCCCGGCCGGCGCGGGCCGGTCGAGAAGGTCGTATAGACCGACATGTCCTGGCCCGTGGCCGAGCGCGCCAGCACACGCAGCAATTGCGAGGCGTCTTCGAGCGTCGGCACGATCTTCTCGATCGAGGCGATGACGATATGCGCCTTCGGCAGGGTCTGCGTCAGATCGCCGTTGCCTTCGTTGGTGACGATGATCGACGTGCCGGTCTCGGCAATGAGAAAATTCGCGCCCGTGATGCCGACGTCGGCGGCGAGAAATTTCTCGCGCAGCACGGCGCGCGCTTCCGCCAGCAATTGCGGCGGCTGCGAAATGTCGCGCGCCGCGTCGAGATGCGTGTGCACGCGGCGGAAATCGCCCTCGACCTGATCTTTCGTCAGGTGGCAGGCCGGCGCGATGATATGCGACGGCGTCTCGCCGCGAAGCTGGATGATATATTCGCCGAGATCGGTCTCGATCGGCTTCACCCCCGCCGCGTCGAGCGCGTCGTTGAGGCCCATCTCTTCCGAGATCATCGACTTGCCCTTGGTCGCGGTTTTCGCGCCGAGCGATTTGCAGATGTCGATGACGGCCTTGTTGGCCTCGGCTGCGTCGCGGCAGAAATGCACGTGTCCGCCGGAGGCCTCCACCTTAGCCGCATAGGCTTCGAGATAGAGATCGAGATGCGCCAGCGTGTGGTTCTTGATGTCGCGCGCGCTGTCGCGCAGCGCCTCGAATTCCGGCAGGCGCGCCGCCGCCGCCGCGCGCTTGTCCATGAAGCCGGCGCGCACATTGACCAGCGCCTTCTGCAATTGCGCGTCGCCGAGCGCGCGATGCGCGTTGTCCTTGAATTGCGGCGTTGTCGGATGAAGGCTCATGATTTTTCTCCCGCATCCGGCGCGCAGATCGGCGGCTCGCCCGTCATGCCGGCAAGCACTTCAGCGACATGGCGCACTTCGATGGTCTTGCCCTGACGCGACAATTTGCCAGCCATGTTCATCAGACAGCCCAGATCGCCGGCCAACAGCATCGGCGCGCCCGAAGCCGTGATGTTTTCCGCCTTCTTGCTGACGATGGCGTCGGAGATTTCGCCGTATTTGACCGCGAAGGCGCCGCCGAAGCCGCAGCACACGTCGGATTCGTTCATCTCGACGAGTTCGAGGCCTTCGACGCTGGACAGCAATTTGCGCGGTTGGCTTTGCACGCCGAGTTCGCGCAGGCCCGAGCAGGAATCGTGATAGGTCGCCTGCCCGACATGACGCGCGCGCACGCTGGTCACGCCGCGCACGTCGACGAGAAAGCTGGTGAGTTCGTAGGTCTTGTCGGCGAAGGCTTGCGCGCGTTTGGCGAGCGACGGCTCGCCGGCGAAAAGCTCGGGATAATGTTTCGCCATCATGCCGCCGCAGGAGCCGGACGGCGCGACGACATAGTCGCAACCGGAAAAGGCGTCGATGGCTTGCAGCGCCAGATCGCGCGCCGTCATACGGTCGCCGGAATTGAAAGCGGGCTGGCCGCAGCAGGTCTGCGGCGGCACGACGACCTCGCAGCCGGACTCCTCGATGAGCTTGGCGGCGGCGAAGCCGATGCTGGGGCGCATCAGATCGACCAGACAGGTCGCGAACAGGCCGACGACGGGCTTTTTTTCAGCGGAGCTCATGGCGCAATCCATCCCGCGGCGAGGAGCGCCGCGCATTGCAGGGGAGCGGACATTGTCGGGAGGCCGGAGCGGCGCGTCAATCGCCGCTCCGGCGGATGTCGTTACTTGATGACCATCAGCGTGAACGGCCAGACATAGGCCTGCAACGTCACCACCACGCCGACAAGGCAGGCGAGCACGATGGAGTGCCAGAAGACGTAGCGCAGGATCGTGCCTTCATGACCGAACCAGTTGGTGGCGGTGGAGGCGACGACGATCGATTGCGCGTCGATCATCTTGCCCATGACGCCGCCCGACGAGTTCGCCGCGCCCATCAGGACCGGCGACAGGCCGAGTTGTTCGGAGGTGATCTTCTGCAAGCCGCCGAACAGCACGTTCGAAGCCGTGTCCGAACCCGTCAGCGCCACGCCGAGCCAGCCGAGCAGCGTGCCGAAGAAGGGATAGAGCACGCCCGTCATGGCGAAGGCGAGACCAAGCGTCGCGTCGATGCCCGAGTATTTGGTCAGCGTTCCGATGGCGAGCATGGCCATGATGGTGAGCAGCGAATAGCGCACCACCCACAGCGTCTCGCCATAGGCCTTCAGCATGCGGCCCGGACGGAACCCCATGAAGAGCCCGGCAAGGATCGCCGCGATCAGGATGCCGGTGCCCGTGTAGGACAGATAGGTGAAGGCGAAGACCGCGCCTTCCTTGGCCGGCTTGGCCACGACCGGCGGCACCTTTTCGATCAGGTTATGCAGACCCTCGACCGGATAGTTCCAGGTGAAGATCGGGTTGACGATGTTCTTGAACCACTGACCGCCCCAGATGATGACGATGACGGACAGGATCGCCCACGGAATCCACGACTTGACGATCTCGTCGTGGCTCGCCTGGGGGATGTCCTTCGGCGGCGGCGGCATCGTGTCGGCCGAGGTGTCATGCGTGCGCAGCTTCGGCGACAGCCACAATTCCTTCGGCTGCCAGATTTTCAGGAAGCCGACGAGGCAGACCATCGACACGATAGCGGCGGCGATGTCGACGACCCAGGGGTTGATGAAGTTCGAGACGACATATTGCGGAATGGCGAAAGACAGGCCGCAGACGAGGATCGCCGGCCAGATCTGGATCATGCCGCGGAAGCCCGCGAACGCCCAGATCAGCCAGAAGGGCACCAGCAGCGAGAAGAACGGCAGCTGGCGGCCGACCATCGCGCCGAGCAGATACGGATCGAGACCCGTCACCGAGGCGAGGCCCTGGATCGGCGTTCCGAGCGCGCCATAGGCGACGGGCGCCGTATTGGCGATGAGCGACAGGCCCGAGGCCGCCAGCGGCGAGAAGCCGAGGCCCATCAGAATCGCGCCCGTCACCGCGACCGGCGTGCCGAAGCCCGAAGCGCCTTCGAAGAACGCCCCGAAGGAGAAGGCGATCAGCAGCAATTGCAGGCGACGGTCGGGCGTGATGCCGCCGATCGACTGTTGCAGGATCTGGAACCACCCTTTCTCCACCGTGAGCCGGTAGAGGAAGATGACGTTGAGAATGATCCAGCCGATCGGGAACAGGCCGATCACCGCGCCGTAGACCGAGGCGCGAATGGCGATGCCGGGCGGCATGGTGAAGACGAAAATGGCGATTCCAAGCGCGACGATAAGCGCGATGAAAGCCGCGACATAGGCCTCGACCTTACCCCAGGCGATCAGGCCGAGCAGAATGATAATGGGGATCGCAGCGACGAGCGTCGATGTGAACATGCTCCCCAACGGATTATAGACTTGTTGCCACATGAGAGAGACCTCCCGGACGGCCGATGCGGATGCTATCGACCTGTTTGCCGGCGCGCCCTCATGCTGTGGGACGCGCTCGCGACCCCTCATGTGCGGCGACGACAAAAGCCGTCCGCGCGGTTGGGGCAGCTTGTGGTAAAATCGTTTTACCACAATGTCAATGTGGTCAAATAAAAAGACCATGCTATGATGTCGTCGGAATGCGGAACCAAACTCATGTCTGAGCCGATCAAAATGCCTCGCGTCGCGGATGTCGTCGCCGGCCACATCGAGCAGATGATTCTTCAGGGCGTTCTGCGTCCGGGAGAGAAGCTCGCGCCTGAGCGCGATCTGGCTGAAAAACTCGGCGTGTCGCGCCCCTCGCTGCGCGATGGGCTGGTGCGTCTGGAGGAGCGCGGATTGATTCGCACCAGCCGCGAAGGCGCGCGCGTCGCGCGTTTTCTCGAGCCCTTGTCCGCGCCTTTGTTCGAGCTGTTCTCGGACAAGCCGCGCGTCTCTGCTGATTATTTCGAATACCGCCGGATGATCGAGGTCGAGGCGTCGCGTCTGGCGGCCTTGCGCGCGACGGACCTCGATCGCGAGTTGATCCGCTCCATCATGGCGCGCATGAAATCCGCGCATTTGCTCGACGATCCGACGCAGGAAAGCGACGTCGACGCCGAATTGCATCTCGCGATTTACGAGGCGGCGCATAATGTCGTGATGCTGCATGTCATGCGCGTGCTGTCGGAAATGCTGCGCAACAACATTTTCTATAATCGCGATCAGCTTTATCAACGCGACGGCGCGCGCGACAAGCTGCTGGCGCAGCATCTTGCGATCGCCGAGGCGGTGCTGGCGGGCGACTCGGCCGGCGCCGCGCAGGCCGCCGAAAATCACATTCGCTTTACGACCGAAACCGTGGAGGAGATCCGTCGCGACGCCGAGCGGCTGGCCGATTCCCTGCGCCGTCTCGATCGCGCCGACATCCTTGCCGCGTCGTCGAGCGACGCGGCCGAATAAAGCAAAAAAACCGGGAGAGACGCCCATGCACGCCATTCCCTTTCCGACGCCAGACGCCGGCATTCTTGCGCGGCGGGACGACATCATCGCCGGCCTTGGCGCTCTTCTGCCCGCCGAATGTCTGGTGACGGCCGAGGACGAGCGCCGCGCTTTCGAAACCGACGCGCTCACCGCCTATCGCCGCCTGCCGCTGGCGGTCGCGCTGCCGCGCACGACGGACGAGGTCGCGGCCGTGCTGCGCTATTGCCATGACCACGGCGTCAATGTCGTGGCGCGCGGGGCGGGCACGTCGCTTTCGGGCGGCGCCATTCCGCAGGAAGACGCCATCGTCCTCGGCCTGTCGAAGATGACGAAAATTCTGGAGATCGACTACGCCAACCGCACGATGCGCGTGCAGGCGGGCGTCACCAATCTCGGCATCTCCAGCGCCGTCGCCGCCGACGGTTATTTCTACGCGCCCGATCCGTCCTCGCAGCTTGCTTGCACCATCGGCGGCAATATCGGCATGAATTCCGGCGGACCGCACTGCCTGAAATACGGCGTGACGACCAACAACATCCTTGGCGTCAAAATGGTGCTGATCGACGGTTCTGTCGTCGAATTGGGCGGCCCGGCGCTCGACTCGGCCGGCTTCGATATGCTCGGCCTCGTCATCGGCTCCGAAGGTCAGCTCGGCATCGTGACGGAAGCGACCGTGCGTCTCCTGCGCATGGCCGAGGGCGCGCGCCCGGTGCTGTTCGGCTTCCCCTCAAGCGAAGAGGCGGGCGCCTGCGTCGCATCCGTCATCGGCGCCGGCATCATCCCCGTCGCCATCGAATTCATGGACAAGCCGGCCATCGAAATCTGCGAGGCTTTCGCCAAGGCGGGCTATCCGCTCGACGTCGAGGCGCTGCTCATCATCGAGGTCGAAGGCTCGGAAGAGGAAATGGAGGCCGAACTCGGCCGCATTGTCGACATCGCCAAGCAGCACGGCGTCACGACCGTGCGCGAGTCGAAATCGGCCACCGAGACGGCGCTGATCTGGAAGGGGCGCAAATCCGCCTTCGGCGCCACTGGCCGCATCGCCGACTACATCTGCATGGACGGCACCGTGCCGACCGGACAATTGCCTTTCGTGCTGAAAGGCACGGCCGAGATTGTCCAGTCCTACGGCCTGCGCGTCGCCAATGTCTTCCACGCCGGCGACGGCAACATGCATCCGCTCATCCTCTACAATTGCAACGATCCCGTCGAACAGGCGAAGGCCGAACAGGCGGGCTCGGATATTCTCAAGCTCTGCGTCGACGCGGGCGGTTGCCTGACCGGCGAGCATGGCGTCGGCATCGAGAAGCGCGATCTGATGCTGCATCAGTTCACGCAGACTGATCTCGACCAGCAGATGCGCGTGCGCGCCGTCTTCGACCCCGGCTGGCGGCTCAACCCCGCCAAGGTCTTCCCGCTCGAAGGCAGGATCGCGGCATGACAATCCTGACGCCAAAGACCGAGACCGAAGCCGCCGACGTGGTGCGCGAGGCGCGCGCCGCGCGCCGCCCGCTTGCAATTCAGGGCGGCGGCACGCGCGCCGGGCTCGGCCGCCCGGTGCAGGCAGACGCCGTGCTCTCCACGCGCGCCATGAGCGGCATCGTCTTCCACGAACCGGCCGAACTCGTCATCCGCGCCAAAGCCGGCACGCCGATGCGCGAGATCGAGGCGTCGCTCGCCGCCCATGGCCAGTTCCTGCCCTTCGAGCCGATGGATCACCGCGCGGTCTATGCGACGCAGGGCGAGCCGACGATCGGCGCCGTTGCGGCCTGCAACATCTCCGGTCCGCGGCGCATCATTGGCGGCGCGGCGCGCGACAGCCTGATCGGCGTTCGTCTCGTCAACGGACGCGGCGAGGCGGTCCAGTCTGGCGGCCGCGTCATGAAGAACGTCACCGGCCTCGATCTGGTGAAGCTTTCCGCCGGCGCGCATGGCGCGCTCGGCCTCATCACCGAAGTCACCTTCAAACTGTTGCCGCAACCGCAGACGCAACGCACCCTTGTGCTGCGCAATCTCGACGACGCGACGGCGATCGCGGCGCTGACGGCGGCGCTGGGTTCGCCTTTCTCCGTCACAGGCGCCGCGCATCTGCCGCCCCATCACGGAAACAAGGCGCAGACGCTGATCCGGCTCGAAGGCTTCGCGGAATCCGTCGCCTATCGCGGCGACCGCCTGATGCAGACGCTGAGCGCGCAAGGCAAGGCCGACTGGCTCGCCGAGGACGAAGCCGCGCAAGTCTGGGCCGACATCCGCGACGCGCGCCCGCTCGCCGAGCCGCGCGACGCCGCGCTCTGGCGCATTTCCGTTCCGCCGACGCGCGGCTCGGGCGTCGCCGCCGAAATCGCCAGCCGACGCAAGGCGCGCTGGTTCTTCGATTGGGGCGGCGGCCTGATCTGGCTCGCGACGCCGGAGGCGGACGGCGCCGGCGCAAGCCTCGTCCAGTCGATCGCCAGCGCGGCGCAGGGCCATGCGACGCTCATGCGCGCCAGCGCAACGACGCGCGCCGCCGTCTCCGTGTTCCAGCCGCCGTCGGATGTGGAGATGCGCCTGACGCAGGGCGTCAAGGCGAGCTTCGATCCCGACCGCATCATCAACCCGGGGCGCATGCATGCCGGCGTCTGACGCGCCATCGCCACGTGTGTGGCTTGCGTTTGCGCTGGTGATCGTCGCGGGCGAGACGGCGTTGTGGTTCATGGGGCGGCCGCTGATCTGCGCCTGCGGAACCGTGAAATTCTGGCACGGCGACATCTACAGCGCCGAGAACTCGCAGCATCTGACTGACTGGTACACGTTCAGCCATATCGTCCATGGCTTTTTGTTTTATGGCCTCTTCGCGCTGGCGCGCCGCGTCTCGGGTCGCGCTTTGGCCCTGGGCGCTGGCCTGCTCGCCGCCGTCGTGGCTGAAACCGGTTGGGAGGCGCTGGAGAACAGCAACTTCATCATTGACCGCTATCGCGCCACGACCATCGCGCTCGGCTACAACGGCGACAGCATCGTCAATTCGACATCCGACATTCTGGCGATGACGGCCGGTTTCCTGATGGCGCGCGCGCTGCCGGTCGGCGCGACGCTGGCGTTGGCGGCTGCGATGGAGCTTGGGCTGGCCGCGACCATCCGCGACAATCTCACGCTCAATATCATCATGCTCATTCACCCCTTTGAGGCCGTGAAGGCCTGGCAGGCGGCCAGCTGAGGAGGCGTCATGCAAACAAATTTCAGCCTGACGCAACTCGCCGATACGGCGATGAAGGAATCGGAGAAAATTCTCCGCTCCTGCGTCCATTGCGGCTTTTGCACCGCGACATGCCCGACCTATCTGATGCTCGGCGACGAACTCGACAGCCCGCGCGGCCGCATCTACCTCATCAAGGACATGCTGGAGGGTGGCAAACCTGCAACGCAGGAAGTCGCAATGCATCTCGACCGCTGCCTGTCGTGCCTGTCCTGCATGACGACATGCCCTTCGGGCGTGCATTACATGCATCTTGTCGACCACGCGCGCGCCTACGTGCAGGAAACCTACAAGCGGCCGCTCGCCGATCGTCTCGTGCGCGACATGCTGGCCATGACGATTCCCCATCGCGGCCGGTTCCGTCTCGCGATCGGCGCGGCTTGGCTTGCCGATCGCGTGCTCGATGTTGTCGCCGCCGTTCTGCCGATCCGCCGCGTGCATTCCGCCCATGCGCATGAGCGCGAGGCCGGACGCGTCGCGCGCAGGCCGACCATGATGGAGCGCATGTGGGCGCTGCTGCATCTTGCGCCCGACCGCATGCCCAATCGCTCGGCCAACGAAGCTCGGACGCGATTTGCGCCGCAAGGCGCGCGCCGCGCCCGCGTCGTCCTGCTGCAAGGCTGCGCACAGCCGGTGTTGCGTCCCGAGATCAACGACGCGGCGATCCGCCTGCTCACCCGCAATGGCGTCGAGATTGTCACGCCGAAAGACGAGGGGTGCTGCGGTGCGCTGGTCCACCACATGGGCCGCGAGCACGACGCGCACGCCTTCGCCAAGAACAACATCGACGTCTGGACGCGTGAGATCGAAGGCGAGGGGCTCGACGCCATTCTCATCACCGCCTCGGGTTGCGGCACGTCGATCAAGGATTACGGCTTCCAGCTCCGCAACGATCCGGCCTATGCGGCGAAGGCCGCGCGCATATCCGCCCTTGCGAAAGACGTCACGGAATTTCTCGAAAGCCTCGACATCAGGCCGACGCGCACGACGGGGCAGGTCGTCGCCTATCATTCCGCCTGTTCGATGCAGCACGGCCAAAAAATCACCGATCCGCCCAAACGGCTGTTGCGCGCCGCCGGCTTCCGCGTCAAGGATGTGCCGGAAGGCCATATCTGCTGTGGGTCGGCGGGAACCTACAACATGCTTCAACCGGAACTCGCTGCGCGGTTGCGCGATCGCAAGGTCGGCAATATCGCGCGTCTTGCGCCCGACATCATCGCGGCGGGCAATATCGGCTGCATGACGCAGATCGGGTCTGCGGCCAAGACGCCGGTCGTGCATACGATCGAACTGCTCGATTGGGCTAACGGCGGCCCGTCTCCCGAGGCCATCTCGCATTTGACGCAAACGGATCTCGCCGCGACGCCGGCGACGCATTGACATCTGGAGGGTAAAATGGCGGCCAAAAAGAAGACGCCCGCGAAAAAGGCGACGGCGAAGGGCAAGTCGGAAGCGCCGAAGAAAAAGGCGGCCGCGAAAGCCGCGCCTGCCAAGAAGGCCACAGCAAAGAAAGCCCAGGCGAAAAAGGCCCCTGCGAAAAAGGCTCCTGCGAAGAAAACCGCGGTGAAAAAAGCCGCGACGAAAAAAGCCCCCGCGAAAAAAGCGGCCGTCAGGAAAGCCACGGTCAAGAAAACCGCCGCGAAGAAAGTTGCGGTGAAGAAAACCGTCGCCAAGAAGCCCGCAGCAAAGAAAGCCGGTGTGAAAAAGGCCGCTCCGAAAAAAGCGGCGGCGAAAAAGACCGCGCGCAAGGCCGTCGCCAAGGCGACCCGCAAGGCCGCTGTTCGCAAGACCGCCGTGAAGAAGGGCGCGGTTCGCAAGGCCGTCTCCGGCAAGACCGCTGCGAAGAAGCCCGTCGCGAAGAAGACGGCGGTGAAGAAGTCCGCGCCGCGCAAGGCCGCCGCGAAGAAGACGAACGCCCGTCCCGCCGTGCGTCACGCCGTGACCGCCGCGCGCAAGGCGCCGGCGCGCAGCCCCGCGCGCAAGGCCGTGTCGAAAGCGACCGCGCCCAAGCGCGCTGCGCCGGCCGCGAGCCTGCCGCGCGGCGTCGAGATTCTCGGGGCCATGGGGCCGCGTTTCGATGAAATCCTGACGCCGGCCGCGCTGGAATTCATCGCCGGCATGCATCGCGCCTTCAATGCGCGCCGCCTCGAATTGCTGGCGCGCCGCGACGAGCGCCAGAAATTGTTCGACGCCGGCGAAACGCCGGACTTCCTTGAGGAGACGCGCTCGGTTCGCGATAGCGAATGGTCGGTGGCGCCGATCCCCTACGATCTGCTCGACCGTCGCGTCGAGATTACCGGCCCCGTCGATCGCAAGATGATCATCAACGCGCTCAATTCCGGCGCGAAGGTTTTCATGGCCGATTTCGAGGACGCCTCCTCGCCGACCTGGGCCAATATGATCGAGGGCCAGATCAATCTGAAGGATCGCTGGGCCGGAAAGCTCGACTTCACCGATCCGGCGAGCGGCAAGGCCTACAAGCTGTCAGACAAGCCTGCGGTGCTGATGGTGCGCGCGCGCGGCTGGCATCTCACCGAGGCGCATATGCGCGTCGACGGCGAGGAAGTGCACGGCGGCATTTTCGACTTCGGCCTCTATTTCTTCCACAACGCCAAGGCGCAGATAGCGCAGGGCTTCACGCCCGCTTTCTATCTGCCGAAGATGGAATCGCATCTCGAAGCGCGGCTGTGGAACGACGTCTTCGTTCACGCGCAGAAGGAGCTTGGCGTTCCCAACGGAACCATCAAGGCGACGGTGCTGATCGAGACGCTGCCCGCCGCTTTCGAGATGGATGAGATCCTCTACGAATTGCGCGACCACATGGCGGGCCTCAATTCGGGCCGTTGGGACTACATCTTCTCCTTCATCAAGCGTGTCGGAAAATCGCCGCGCTTCCTCACGCCCGATCGCGGCGTGATGGTGATGGGCAAGGCCTTCCTCAACGCCTACGCGCAATTGCTGGTCAAGACCTGCCACCGCCGCAAGGCCTTCGCCATGGGCGGCATGGCTGCGCAGATTCCGGTCAAGAACAATCCGGAAGCCAACGAGATCGCCTTCGCCAAGGTGCGCGCCGACAAGGAGCGCGAGGCCGGCTCCGGCTATGATGGCACCTGGGTGGCCCATCCCGATCTTGTGCCGGTGGCGATGGAGGTTTTCGATCGCCTGATGCCGCAACCCAACCAGCGCGAGGTTCTGCGCGGCAATCTCGTCGTCACGCGCGACGAACTGCTGCAAATGCACGAGGGCGCGCGCAGCGAAGGCGGCTTGCGCGAGAACATCCGCGTCGGCGTGCAATATATCGAAGCCTGGCTTGGCGGTCGCGGCGCGGTGCCGCTCTACAATCTGATGGAAGACGCGGCCACGGCCGAGATTTCCCGCGCGCAGGTCTGGCAATGGATCAACCTCGGCGCCGAACTCGACGACGGCCGGCGCGTCACGCCAGAGCTGTTCAGCGCCGTGCTCGACGACGAAATGGCAAAACTGCGCGAGACCCTTGGACCTGCGGCTTATGACGCCGGCAAATTCGAGGAAGCCGTCGGCCTGTTCTCGTCGATGTCGCTGGCCAAGGACTTCGAGGAGTTCCTGACGGTGCCGGCCTACCGTTTGCTGGGCTGAGCCAGGCTCGGACCGTTGAAAAAAATTGCGGCGCCCGGCTTCGGCCGGGCGCTCGTCGTTTGTGTCTTTTTTGCAACGCGGTAAGGCGAAATCTCCACAACGCCTTGATTTGCCTAAGAAGGCGGCAACTGCACATCACTTGAACTTGCCCGATTCAGCCCATGGCGACAGTTTGGCCACATCGAATTCGGGCTGAAGGACGCCTCACATGAAGACCAAGATTTTCCTCGCGGCTGTCGCCGCCGCCTTTTCCGCCAGCGGCGCGCTTGCCGCCGACCTGCCGAACAAGAAGGCCGCCGCCGAGCCGGTCGTCGTCAGCCCGTGGGACTTCGCCGTCGGCGCCACGCTCACCTCTGATTACATCTTCCGCGGCATTTCGCAGTCGAACCACAAGCCGAGCGTCTGGGGCCGCGGCGAACTGCGTTACAACATCAATGACATGTGGCAGCTCTACGCCGGCGTTTCGGGCGAAAGCATCAAGCTGATCCCGGTTGGCGCGAGCCCCGCGCTCGAACTCGACGCGACGGCCGGCGTGCGCGCCACCTTCGGCGCCTTCGCGGTCGACGCCGGCGGCATCATCTATGGCTATCCCAACACGCCGAAGACCTTCTACATCGACGGCCGCACGGTGACCTGGGGCGAGCTTTATGTGAAGCCGACCTACACCTTCAACGACACGTTCTCGGTCGGCGCGAACCTGTTCTATACGCCGAGCATGCTCAACACGGGCGCGGCCGCCACCTACCTGTCGGCGACGGCCAAGGTGAACCTGCCGAACAATTTCGCGCTCTCGGGCGAGTTCGGCCGCCAGTGGATCGGCAAGACCTCTGCGGTTTTCGGCCCGGTCAACCTGCCTGACTACAATTACTGGAACGTCGGCGCCTCTTACACCTACAAGATCGCCACCGTCGATCTGCGCTACCATGGCTCGGACCTGAGCAAGGGCAATTGCGCGGCGATCACCGGCGGCTTCAACCGCCTCTGCGGTCACCGCTTCGTCGGCACGCTCTCCTTCGACCTGACCTCGAAGGACCTCAAATAAGTTTTCGCGCAAAGTCGAAAACAACGAGCGCGCGGCCTTCGGGTCGCGCGTTTTGCTTTTGGGCCGTCTTGCAACCGCCATATCCGCCGCCCATATCGACGGGCGCGCCGCCTGTCGCGGCCGCGAGGAGGATTGCATGAGCCCCGAAGAACGCCGATTGCTCGCCGAATTGTTCGAGCGCACCCGCGAGGCGGCGGTTCACCCGCGCGACCGCGAAGCCGAGGCGCTGATCGCCGAACTCGTGCGCGGCCAGCCCGCCGCGCCCTATCTGCTGGCGCAGGCCGTCATCGTGCAGGAGCAGGCGCTGAAGGCCGCCGATCAGAAATTGCAGGAGATGCAGGCCGAGATCGACGATCTGCGCGCCCATGCGCAGGAGCCGCAGCAGAAGCCCGCCGGCGGCTTCCTTGGGTCGATCTTCGGCGGCGGCGAACAGCCGCGCCAGCCGCCGCGCTCGGCCGTTCCGCCCTCTGGCGGCAGCCTTTGGGGCTCGGGGCGCACGCTCGATCAGGGGCAGGGCGGCCAGGGGCAGGGCGGCATGGGTTATCCGCCTCAACAGCAGGGTGGCCCGTGGACCGGCCAGCGCCAGGCCGCTGCGCCCGCGCCGCAGCAAGGGGGCGGCTTTCTTTCCGGCGCGCTGACGACGGCCGCCGGCGTCGCCGGCGGCATGCTGCTCGCCAATTCGATCGGCGGGCTGTTTCGCGGTCATAACGATCCGCTCGGCATGAACGCCAAGGCCGGCGAAAGCCAGCCGCAGACCGGCGGCGGTCTGCTCGACAAGCCTTATGGCTCCGGCGGCCTGACCGAAGCCCAGCAGCGCGAACAGGATCGCCTGCAGGACGAGGATCAGGATCAGGATATGGAGCAGGACGAGGAGGATTGGGCCGACGACGACGATGGCGGCGACAGCGATTATTGAGCCGCGCCCTCTCTGACGCGAAATTAAAAAGGCCGCTCCCGTCGCCGGGGGCGGCCTTTCTCCTGTCCGCTCTCGTTGGAGCGCTCCGCCGCGTCGAGGCGGCTGGAAACTTTAGATGACGATGACCTTCGTGCCGACGCGCACGCGCCCGTAAAGGTCTTCGACGTCCGAATTCATCATGCGGATGCAGCCAGACGACACGTTCTGGCCGATTGTGTGCGGCTCGTTGGTGCCGTGGATGCGATAGAGCGAGGAGCCGAGATACATCGCCCGCGCGCCGAGCGGATTTTCGGGGCCGCCGGCCATGTGCCGCGGCAGATCGGGCCGGCGCTTGAGCATTTCCGGCGGCGGCGTCCAGTCCGGCCACTCGGCCTTGCGGCTGATCGTCTTGACGCCGGACCATTCGAAGCCCGGCCGGCCGACGCCGATGCCGTAGCGCACCGCCCGGCCGCTGCCGGTGACGAGATAGAGATATTTGTTCGGCGTATCGACGACGATCGTGCCGGGCGCATGCTGGCCGTCGTAATCGACTTCCTGGCGGGCGTAACGGGCGTCAGGTTCGCGCAAGGCCCGCGCGTGCTGTTCGGGCGCAAGATTGACCTGCTGATAGCGCGGCTCGCGCGCCGCGCGCATCGGCGCGGAATAGACCTGCGGCGCGGCCGTCGGCGTATTATAGACCACGCCGCCGCGCGGCGTCGGGTCGCGTCCCGTCATCAGCAACTCGATGAAGCCGCCGCCGTAATTCGGCGCCGGAGCCGCCGCGACGCGGGTCGGCGCGACTGGCGCGGGGGCGACTTCAGCCGGACCGGCGACAGGCCGGGCGCCGCGTCGACGTGAGCTTTCGCTCATGATCTGCTGGGCTTCTTCCGGTCCGATGCCGGGGATCACCAGCGGCGAGGCCGTCGCGTTCAGGCTGGCCAGCCCGACGCCGAGGCCGGAAACGACGAGAGAACACAAGCTGCTCAGACGCATGACTTAAGTCCGTTTCGTTCTCGCGGAATGATGCGAAAGCGTGCGCAAATTGCGCTACGAAACAGATGTTGCCACAGTTTATGGGAGCTGTGTTGGAAACGAATATTATTGGTTATTTAATTTATAACGAGAAAGTTGAAGTATTAAACAGGAGATTTGTTAAGCTTTATTTTTGCTTAGCGAACAGGGTTGAGATTGGGTGAAGACGCGAGGCCCGTCAGTCTCACGCCGCCTGCGCGCGCTTCAGCCGGGCGATCAGCCCCGCCAGCGTCTCGCTGCGCAGCTGCGCCGCGTCGAAGCCGAGCGCGATGACGAGATAGACTGCGGCGCCGACGAGAATTTGCGTCGTCAGCGACAGCAGGCCCGGCTCCATGCCGCGCAAGGGCCACAAGGCGGCGACCATCGCAAGGGCGGCGAACCCGATGGCGCCGAGATCGCGCCAGGTTGGCCAGCGCCGGGTGAAGCGCGTCGCAAAGGCCAGCAGGAAGACAAGCGCGACGCAGAACGCGCCCGATTGCGCCGCCGCGTAGAACGAGGCGTCCTCGCCATGCGGCAGCCACAGCACCAGCGCCGCATCGGCGAAGCAGCCGATCAAGGCCGCCGCGATGATCGGCGCGGTGCGGTTGGCGATCTGGAACACGGGATTGATCGCGAACAGCGCATAGGTCATCGCGAAAAGCCCCGGCAGCATCAGCGTCAGAAAATGCCGGAACGGCCCGCGATAGGCGCCGGGCACGATCAGGGACTCGATGGACGGCAGCGTCAGCCAGACGCCGAGACAGGCCGGCAGCAAGATGGCCAGCACGACGGTCATGTTGTGCGCCACCTGCGCCTGCGCCTCGTCGTCGCCTTGATTTTCATGCGCGCGCACGGCGATCTGGAACAGGAGCACGTCGAGCGCCGAGCCGATGGCGCCGACCCCCTTGAGGCCGATGTCATAGGCCAGCGAAAATTGGCCGGTCTCGGCGAAGCCGTAATGCGTCGTCACCAGCCAGCGATTGGCGAAAGGGATCAGCAGATAGAGAAAATTCGCCGCGACGATCGGCACGCTGTAGGCGGCGACGTCGCGGGCAATCTCCCGCGAGGCTGCGCGCAGTCCCGCTTGCTTGTCGACAAAAGCGGCGCGCAGCAGCAAAACCGAGCCGCCAAGGCTGAGAACGCCGCCCGCCAGCGTCATCTGCGCCGATTCGAACCAGAAGGCGCCGCCGCCGATCAGCGCGAAGGCGAGCAGGTTCTTGACGATCACCAGCCGCGCGTAGAGCCCGTCGCGAAACCGCGCCCGCGCCAGCGCCGCCGAATAATCGAACATGGCGTTGGCGACGACGGTCGCCATGGCGAGCCCGAGCAGGTCGTTCGACAAGGGAAACCGGCCAAGGCCGAGGACGAAGCTGGCGACGACGGCGAGAACCGCAATCAGCACGCCGAACAGCGCGTCGAGCGTGGCGCGCAGGGCGGGGCGCTCGACGGCGCTGCGTTCGGAATAGAAGCGGATCGCGCCGAGCCGCAGCCAGTCGAAGACGATGGTCTGGGTGACGAGCGCCACGGCCAGCGCCAGCGCGAAACGGCCGAATTCCGCCGGCCCGAGAAACTTCGCCACCATCAGCCCGATGACGAAATTAAAAAAGGTGTTGGTGAAAAAGGCGACGAGAACCTTCATCGCCGCCCCCGCGCGCCCAACGCCGGAGCGCCCGAATCGTCAGAAATCGCGCGCAGCCCCCTCATGGCCGTCCCGTTTACTCCCCCGTCGCGCGAAAGTCTCGCCTCGCTCCTCACTCCCCCATCACATGCGCGACGATTTCGCGCCGGTGCGGGCGGCGGCGGTGCTCGATCAGGTAGATCGCCTGCCATGTCCCCAGCGCCGGCCGGCCATTGACGACCGGAATCGTCAGCGACGTCTGGGTGAGGACGCTGCGCAGATGCGCCGGCATGTCGTCCGGCCCTTCCTCGTCGTGTTCGTAACGCCCGTCCTCGGGAGCAACCCGCTCCAGCCAGCCCGTCAGGTCGCGCAGCACAGCCGGATCGGCGTTTTCCTGAATGATCAGAGAGGCCGACGTATGCCGGCAGAACAGGGTGAGAAGGCCGATCGCGACGCCCGATCTGGCCACGAAAGCCGCAGTTTCGGCCGAAAGATCGGTGAAACCGCGCCCCCGCGTCGTCGCCACGAATGTTTCCTGCGCCTGCCGCATGGTGAATCTCTTTTAACCATCTCCTCCGCCGAAAGTCGGAGGCTGTCTTGACAGTTTCTGGCGTCCCGCCTATCTCCGATCCAGCTTTGGCACTCACCAAAGGCGAGTGCTAACAAAGCTCCTCTTTCAAGTCAGGATCGTCGCGCGATAACGCTTCAACCGCCTTATGCGCGACAAACCCAAGGAAGCAAACACATGAAGTTTCGTCCCCTGCACGACCGCGTCGTCGTCAAGCGCATCGAAGGCGAAGAGAAGACCAAGGGCGGCATCATCATCCCCGACACCGCCAAGGAAAAGCCGCAGGAAGGCAAGGTCGTGGCCGTTGGTCCCGGCGGCCGCGACGAAGCCGGCAAGCTGGTCCCCCTCGATGTGAAGGCGGGCGACATCGTGCTGTTCGGCAAATGGTCGGGCACGGAAGTGAAGATCGACGGCGAAGATCTCCTCATCATGAAGGAGAGCGACATCATGGGCGTCGTCGCCTGATCGCATCCCGCCGCAAGACCCAGACAATTTTCAGGAGTTTGAAACATGGCTGCCAAAGACGTCCGTTTTTCGTCTGACGCCCGCGACCGCATGCTGCGCGGCGTGGAAATCCTCGCCAACGCCGTCAAGGTGACGCTCGGCCCGAAGGGTCGCAACGTCGTCATCGAGAAGTCCTTCGGCGCTCCGCGCATCACCAAGGACGGCGTGACCGTCGCCAAGGAAATCGAGCTTGCCGACAAGTTCGAGAACCTCGGCGCTCAGCTCGTCCGCGAAGTCGCCTCCAAGCAGAACGACGCCGCCGGCGACGGCACCACGACCGCTACGGTTCTGGCCGCCGCCATTGCGCGTGAAGGCTCCAAGGCGGTCGCCGCCGGCCTCAACCCGATGGATCTGAAGCGCGGCATCGACCTCGCGGTCGAAGCCATCGTCACCGATCTCAAGGCCAAGTCGAAGAAGGTCACCTCGAACGACGAAGTCGCTCAGGTCGGCACGATCTCGGCCAACGGCGACAAGTCGGTCGGCGAGATGATCTCGACCGCCATGCAGAAGGTCGGCAACGAGGGCGTCATCACGGTGGAAGAGGCCAAGAGCCTCGAGACCGAACTCGACGTCGTCGAGGGCATGCAGTTCGACCGCGGCTACCTTTCTCCCTATTTCATCACCAATGCGGAGAAGATGGTCGCCGAGCTGGAAGACCCCTACATCCTCATCCATGAGAAGAAGCTGTCGTCGCTTCAGGCCATGCTGCCGGTTCTCGAAGCCGTCGTGCAGACCGGCAAGCCGCTGCTGATCGTCGCCGAGGACGTCGAGGGCGAGGCGCTCGCCACGCTCGTCGTCAACAAGCTGCGCGGCGGCCTCAAGGTCGCGGCCGTCAAGGCGCCGGGCTTCGGCGATCGCCGCAAGGCCATGCTCGAGGACATCGCGATCCTGACCTCGGGTCAGATGATCTCGGAAGACCTCGGCATCAAGCTCGAGAACGTGACGCTCCAGATGCTCGGCCGCGCCAAGCGCATCCGCATCGACAAGGAGAACACCACGATCATCGACGGCGTCGGCGCCAAGGCCGACATCGAGGCGCGCATCGCCCAGATCAAGGCGCAGATCGAGGAGACCACCTCGGACTACGACCGCGAGAAGCTGCAGGAGCGTCTCGCCAAGCTGGCGGGCGGCGTCGCGGTCATCCGCGTCGGCGGCGCGACGGAAGTCGAGGTCAAGGAAAAGAAGGATCGCGTTGACGACGCCCTCAACGCCACCCGCGCGGCGGTTGAAGAAGGCGTTCTGCCCGGCGGCGGCGTGGCGCTGCTGCGCTCGATCTCGGTGCTCGACGGCGTCAAGACCGAGAACCCGGACCAGAAGACCGGCGTCGACATCGTCCGCAAGGCGATCCAGGCTCCGGCTCGTCAGATCGTCGACAACGCCGGCGGCGACGGCGCCGTCGTGGTCGGCAAGCTGATCGAAGCCAAGGACTACGCCTTCGGCTTCAACGCCCAGTCCGGCGAATATGGCGACATGGTCAAGCTCGGCATCATCGACCCGACCAAGGTCGTGCGCACCGCGCTGCAGGACGCCGCTTCGATCGCGGGTCTCCTCGTCACCACCGAGGCGATCATCACCGAAGCGCCGAAGAAAGACGCCGCTCCGGCGATGCCGGCCGGCGGCATGGGCGGCATGGACTTCTAAGTTCATGCGTTGCGTGCGGCCGTTCGCGGCCGCGCCTCGCCTCGCAATCGGGGGCCGGCTGCAAAGCCGGCCCTTTTTGTTGGCGATTTGATGAGCCGCGTCAGCGCCAGACAAGTTTTGATCGCTAAAATGCGAGCTATTGGAATGCACTAGCGAAAATTTCTATTGTCGCCGCGTGCAAACCGGATACATTCGGCGGCGAGATCACATGAAAGGCTTTCATCCGTATTCTGTGCTGTAGCGCCATGCGTGGTGCGACGACGCCGGATTTGTCTGGCCAAGTCAGGCGGGGGGAGGCAAAGTTTTGAAGATGGCGTTCATGCGGGGGGCGCCGACTGCCATGTCGAACAAGACCACAACACGAGCGGACATTCTGGAAGCGGTCTACACCAGCTGCCCGGTGCTATCGCGCGCTCAGGCGCGCGAAGTCTTCGAAATGGCGCTGGAGGAAATCGCCGACGCCTTGTCGCGCGGCGAGGCAGTCAAGCTGAGATCCTTCGGGTCCTTCTCCGTGCGTTCGAAGCGCGAGCGCATCGGTCGCAATCCGCGCACCGGCGTCGAAGTGCCGATCACGCCGCGTCGCGTCCTGACCTTCAAGGCTTCCCCGGTGCTGACCGCGCGGGTGAATGGCGATGACGCCTCCGCCATCAGCGAAATGAGCGACTGACCCCGCGCGCGTGCTATAGCTGAACCTTGCAGTGAATCGCGCCGCTCACCTTGGCGGCGCGCGCCATGGGTTCAGCTATGAATGTTCTCGCCATCGCCGTCGCCGTCTTTGCCGCCGCTGCTCTCGCGGTCGGAGCCAGAACCGGCGACAATATGGTTCTTCTCCTCGCCGCCGCCAGCCTCGTCTGCGCCTATACGACGTTTCGCGCGCGTGGCGTTTCGGCGTTCCTGCGCATTCTGGCCGCCATCTTTGCGACCGAGACGGTGGTCTTCGGTCTCGGCATGCTGGCCGCCAAGCTCGGCCTCTGGCCGGAGGGGCTCGCCGAATATAAATTGCCGGAAACGCTGCCGCTGACGGTGGCGATTTTCGCCATTCTGGTTTTCGCGGTGTCGCATATCCCGGTCGTGCGGGCGATGACGCGCATCGCCGATCGTTATTTCGCCTGCGACGATGCGGGCGAGGCGCGCGTCTGGCCGTTCGCGCCTTTCCGCGCGCGCGAAAGCCGCATCGCGGCGGCGATGGTCGTGGCGCTGGTGCTGATCAATCAGGCGCAGGTGGGCATCATGGTGCGCCTGTCCTTCTTCAACCGCGATTGGTTCAACGCCTTGCAGGAGAAGGACGCCGCCAAATTCTGGCAGCTTCTGCTCTGGGTCTTCGTGCCCTGGGCCTTCATCTACGTGTTCAGCGCCATTGTCGAATTCGTCATGCAATCCATGCTGATCATCCGCTGGCGCCGCTGGCTGACGGATTTCTACGTCGCCCATTGGCTCGGCGAGGGCGCGCATTACCGCATGAGCCTTGTGGGCCATGACGCCGACAACCCCGACCAGCGCATCGCCGAAGACGTCAACCGCTTCATCGACGGCGGCTCCGAGGGCTACGGCCTCTACTCCTATTCGATCCTGCTGATCTCGACGCTCTCCTCGCTCGTCTCTTTCGCCATCGTGCTCTGGGGGCTCTCGACCAACTTCACCATTCCCGGCACCGACATCGTGCTGCCCGGCCTGTTGTTCTGGGTGGCGCTGATTTATGCGGCGGTGGGCACGATCATCACGCATCTCATCGGCCGGCCGCTGGTCAGGTTGTTGTTCGAAAAGCAACGCTACGAAGCCGACTTCCGCTTCGGCCTCGCGCGTCTGCGCGAATATGGCGAGCAGGTTGCGCTGCTGAAGGGCGAGGCGGCCGAGCAGGCCTCGTTGGGCGCGCGTTTCCGCGCCATCATCGGCAATTATCTGGAGACGGTCGATCGCCGCAAGAAGCTGATGGCCTTCACCTCGACCTATGGCCAGATCAACCCGATCATTCCCTATCTCTTCACCGCGCCGTTCTATTTCCTCGGCAAGATCCAGCTGGGCGTGATGACGCAGACCGCCGGCGCCTTCGGCCGCGTCGAAGGGGCGCTGACCTTCTTCATCACCTATTACACCTCGCTCGCCGGCTTCAAATCGGTGCTTGACCGTCTGACGTCCTTCGACGCCGCCATCGAGCGCGCGCGGGAGACCGGGCAGGGCGATGCTCGCCTTGAGCGTCGCGACTCCGCCGACGCGGCGCTGCATCTGCGCGGCCTGTCGCTCGATCTGCCAGACGGTCGCCGCATCGTCTCGGGCGTCGATCTCAAGCTGGCGTCGCGCGAGGATGTGCTGGTCATCGGTCCCTCGGGTTCGGGTAAATCGACGCTGTTCCGCGCCATCGCTGGCGTGTGGCCTTACGGCGGGGGCGTCATCGAAACGCCGAAAGACGCGCGCGCGCTGCTGCTGCCGCAGAAGCCCTATATCCCGATCGCCAGCCTGCGCGCCGCGGCGGCCTATCCCGCCGCGCCCGACGCATTCGACGCCGAGAGCATTCGCCAGGCGCTGGTCGATGTCGGGCTGCCGGCCTTGGCCGGGCGACTAGATGAAACCGACAATTGGTCGCAACGCCTGTCGGGCGGCGAACAGCAACGTCTCGCCATCGCGCGCGCGTTGCTCGCCAAGCCCGACTGGCTGTTCCTCGACGAGGCGACCTCGGCCATGGACGAAGCGATGGAGGCGCGCATCTACGAGTTGATCGCCGCGCGTCTGCCGCAAGCGACGATCGTCTCCATCGGCCACCGCGCCTCGCTGGCGCGCTATCACAAGCGCAAGATCGAGATGCGGCCAGGCGAGGACAAGGCGTTCACGCTCGCGGACGCGACGGTCGCCTGAACGCAAAACGGCGCGCCGCAAGGCGCGCCGTCCAATTGCTCAGCCTGTTTTCAGAAACCACGGCGCAGTTTCAGGCTGCCCGCCTGACTTTTGATCGTCATGTCCGAGCCGTTGACGTCCCAGGAGGGGCCGGTGCGCAGCACGGCGAGAAACGATTGTTCGAGTTTCATCCGGTCGGCGGGGCAGGCCTTCTTGGTCATCGCGACCGGCCCCATGGCGAGGCGCATGTCCTTGATCGGATAGATCGTCGCCGAATAGGTGTTGCAGCCGGCGAAGCCCTGTCCGCGATATTGCGCGTCGATCATCAAGGTCGGCGCTTCGCCGCCGATCGACTTGCCGTTGAACTCGACCAGCGTCCACACGCCGTCGGTCGGGAATTTCTTTTCCTCGACCTTCTTCTTTTTCTCTTCCGTCTCTTTCTTTTTCGGCGCGGCGAGCGTCGGCTGAGCGACGGCCGCGCCAAGCAGCAACGACAAAGCGATTGCGAATGCGCGCATCAAGGGCCTCTTGCGATTGAACCGGCGACCGATCTTAACCAAGCCGCGCCGCCAGCTTTTCGAACAACGGATTCTTCGCGCTGAAGATATAGTCGAGCGCGCCGACAGTCACCCGGTCGGCGCCATTTTGTATAAGCCAGTCGGCCAGTTGCGCCACGCGGTCCTTCGGGCAGGTGAAGGCGCCGGGCCGGTTGCCCGCATGCGCGCCAAAGCGCGTCTCCGCCTCCTGCGCCAGTTTCGGCGCGGAGACGGCGATGTCGGCGACGACCTCGCGCGTCGTGCGCGCCGCTTCCTCCGCCGCGATGCGGCCGAGAATGGCGCGCGCCGTCTCACGCTGCGCCGGCGTCCATGCGGCCGTCAGCGAGGCGACGAGATTGGCCTCCGAACGCAGCATCACGCCGTCGTCGAGCACTTTCAGCGCATTGGCTTTCAGCGTCGCGCCGGTGGTGGTGATGTCGACGATCAGCTCGGCCTGTCCGGCGGCCGGCGCCCCTTCGGTCGCGCCGAGGCTTTCGACGATGCGATAGTCGGTGACGTGATTGGCGGCGAAAAACGCCCGCGTCAGATTGATGTATTTGGTGGCGACGCGCATACGCTCGCCCCGCTTGACGCGGAAGGCGGCGGCGACGTCTTCGAGATCGGCCATGTTGCGCACGTCGATCCACGCCTGCGGCACGGCGACGATGACATTGGCGTGGCCGAAGCCGAGCGGCGTCAGCAACAGCATCCTGGCGTCGGCGTCGGGCACGTTCTCGCGCACCAGATCCTCGCCGGTGACGCCGAAATGCGCCGTGCCGGCGGCGAGCTGCGCCACGATCTCCGAAGCCGACAGAAAGGCGATTTCGACGCCCGGCAATCCGGCGATCGATCCGCGATAATCGCGCGCGCCGCGCCCTTGCACGACATTGAGGCCCGCGCGGGCGAAAAAGGCGTTGGCGTTCTCCTGAAGACGGCCCTTCGACGGGACGGCGAGAACAAGCGGCTGTTCAGCGCTCATGCCGCGCCTCCTTGCATCAGACGGTCGACCCAGATCGCGGCGCCGACGGCCGGCGCGTCGCGCCCCGACTCGAGGCTCGCCAGCAGCTTGTCGTAGCGGCCGCCGCCGATGACGGGCTTGCCGTCGCCCGCGCCGGGATCATGCGCCTCGAAGACGAAGCCGGTGTAATAATCGAGATTGCGCGCGAAGCCGGCGGCGAAATGCAGCTTCGCCACATCAACGCCGCGCGCCGCGATGAAGCCGAGCCGCGCATCAAAAGCGTCGAGCGCGGCGGCCATGTCGAGCCCGCAATCGTCGGCGAGCGCCCGCAGCGATGCCGAGGCGGCGTCGGGGTCGCCGGCGATGTCGAGAAAATTCTCCAGCACGACGCGCTTTTCGCCGGCCATCTGCGCGCCGGCGCGGGCCGAGGATTGTTCGAGAAAGCGGTCGGCGATTTCGGACACCGAGCGCCCGCCCACCGACGAGATGCCGGCGATCGACAGCAGGTCTTCAACCAGCGCCTTGGCGCCCGCCTTGTCGACGCCTTCCAGCGCGGCGAGAACGCCGGAATGGTCGCTCGCCCCGCCATTGGCCGGGGCGTCGAAAATGCGTTCAAGGCTCCATCCCTGCGCATGGCCGCGCTTGACGCGGCGCAGCCACGCCGGCGACAGATCGAGCAGGTCGAGCAGACGTGAGAACAGGCCCGCATCGCCGATCTTGACCGAAAGGTCGGCGCGGCCGACGGCTTCGGCGGCTTGCAGCGACAGGGCGAGAACTTCGGCGTCCGCCGCCTCGCGATCCGTGCGGCCGAAGCTTTCGAGGCCGGCCTGCGTGAACTCGCCGCTGGCGTTCGGCCGGAAGCGGAAGACAGGCCCGAAATAGGAATAAGCCGCAGGCTTGCCGGCCTCCGCCGAGGCCAGATAGGCGCGGCAGACGGGGATCGTATATTCCGGCCGCAGGCAGAATTCCGCGCCGGACGAATCGCTCGTCAGATAGAGGCGGCCGCGAATGTCCTCGCCCGACAGGTCGAGAAAGACCTTCGCCGGATGCAGGATCGGCGGCTCGCAGCGCGCATAGCCAGCGGCGGCGAAAGCGCCGCCGAGCTTGTCCTTGAGTGTTCCTGTCGCCACAGCCAATCCCTCGAATTTGCGCCGTCTTTTAGCAAAAGCCCCGCGCCGGCGCGATTCGATTCGAACGAGAGGGTGAATGAATGCGGGCTCCACGCGCCGCGGGCGGGGAGGGCGAGGCGTCAATGCCGCCCCAAAATCTCCTTCACCGCCGCGACCATATTGTCCTCGGGCACGACGATCTGCGCCTTTTCCTTGAGCGCCAGATAGGCGTCGCGCTCCAGCGTCTTGGCGCCTTTGGCCAGTTCCGCCCCGGCGACGAGATCCTTGATCGCGACCTCGCCCTTCTCCCGCTCGTTCGAGCCCTGAATGACCACGCAGACCGAGCCGCGCCGGTCGGCGTATTTGAGCTGCGGATTCATGCCGGCTTCGCCGAGATACATTTCCGCCGCGATCCCCGCCGCGCGCAGACGCGCGGTCAGCGCCTGATAGGCGGCGATCTGGTCGCGATCCATGACCAGCACGACGACGGGGCCGACCTTCTTCGTCGCCGCGACGATCGGGCTGTTGATGGCCTTCAGCGCCGCGAACAGCCGCGACACGCCGATCGAGAAGCCGGTCGCCGGCGTCTCCTCACCGCGGAAACGGCCGACGAGCCCGTCGTAGCGGCCGCCGCCGCCGACCGAGCCGAAGCGCACCGGCTGGCCCTTGTCGTCCCTGACCTCGAAGGTCAGCTCCGCCTCGAACACCGGGCCGGTGTAATATTCAAGCCCGCGCACGACGGAAGGGTCGATGCGGATGCGGTCCGGTCCGTACCCGGCCGCGCGCACGATGCGGGCAAGCTCTTTCAACTCGGCGATGCCTTGCGCGCCCGTCTCCGAGCCGCCGACCGATTGCCGCCAAGTCGAGAAAGTCAGGGCGTCGCTGGCGTAGGACGTGTCGAGCCAGGGCCGGCGGGCGTCGCCGGGGGCGGCGGCATCGGTGGAAACGTAGTGTGTGCGCAGATAATCGAGCACGGCGCGGGCCTGCGCGGCGTCGAGCGCATCCGCCGTCGGCGCGCCGGAGGTTTCGTCGCGTAACAATTGGCCGATGGCGGCCGGCCCCATCTCGTCCAGCTTGTCGATGGCGGTCTGGAAGGCGTCGCGCAACGTCTCGCCGGCGACGGGCGAGGCGCCGAGAGCCGAGGACACCGCGTCGATGATGCCGAGCAACCGGCTCGACTGGCTTTCCGCCAGCCCCGCGCCCTTGGTGAAGTCGCCGCTTTCGTCCTTGCGGCCTTCGCCCAGCAATTGCCGCACGCCGTCGAGGCCGAGCCGGTCGAGCTTGTCGATGGCGCGCAAGACGGTGAGGCGGCGGCCGGCCTGCTCGCCGCCGCCAAGGCCGATGGCCTCCATCACGCCGTCGAGCACCTTGCGGTTGTTGACCTTGATGACGTAATCGCCGCGCTTGACGCCAAGCGCCTCCAGCGTGTCGGCGGCCATCATGCACATCTCGGCGTCGGCGGCGACGGAGCCCGCGCCCACCGTATCGGCGTCGAATTGCATGAACTGGCGGAAGCGTCCCGGACCCGGCTTTTCGTTGCGGAACACCCAGCCGCAGCGATAGGAGCGATAGGGCTTGGCCAGCCGTTCGTAATTTTCCGCGACATAGCGGGCGAGCGGCGCCGTCAGGTCATAGCGCAGGCTCAGCCATTGCTCGTCGTCGTCCTGAAACGAGAACACGCCCTCGTTCGGGCGGTCGAGATCGGGCAGAAACTTGCCCAGCGCGTCGGTATATTCAAAAAACGGCGTCTCGACCGCCTCGAAGCCGTAAAGCTCATAGGATTTGCGGATCGCCGCGATCATCGCGTCCGTGGCGGCGATGTCCGCCGCCCCCCGGTCGATCAGCCCGCGCGGCCGCCGCGCCTCGGTCAGAGCGGCCTTGTCGGCCTTTTTCGTCTGTTCGGTCATAAGGAAGCCTCGGAAAATGCGAGGCTTCCTTTAGAGCGTTTTCGCGCGCAGGGGAAACCGCTTTTGGCTCTCACGCGCCTTCGGCGATCACCTGCACGTCGACATTGCCGCGCGTCGCGTGGCTGTAGGGGCAGATTTTCTCGTGCGCTTCCTTCACCAGTTCCGCGAGCTGGGCCTGCGGTTGGCTCTTGTCCTCGATGCGCATGACGACGGAAAGGCCGAAGCCGCCGCCCTCGCGCGGACCGATCGAAACGGCGCAATGGATTTTCGCCTTGGTGGCGTCGATCTTGCGTTGCTTGGCGGTGAAATCGAGCGCGCCGCCGAAACAGGCCGCGTAACCTGCGGCGAACAGATGCTCGGGCGTCGTCGTGCCGGCCTTGCCCGGTCCGCCCATCTCCTTGGCGACCGAAAGATCGACCGAAACCGAGCCGTCGTCGGCGCCCGTATGGCCGTTGCGGCCGCCGGTCGAGGTGGCGTGCGCGGTGAAAAGCGGTTTGATCTTGTCCATGGCTTTCTCCTCCCGAGGGCGCTCATTGTGGCCGAGGGGAGGGCGAGGTCAATGTCTCACCCCTCGCGGATCGCCTCGCCGTCGATTTGCACGAGAAAACGCGGATCGGCGAGGCCGTAGACGACCGAATAGTTGAAGGCGCAGCGCAGGCGACCGAGACGCGCGTCGCGGACGCGGCAGACGGTTTCGAGGCTGCCGGGCGGCATGACCTGCACGCTGAGCCGCACGAGATCGAGCGGCTCCATCTGCGACGCCAGCAGCACCGACAGGATATTGTAGAAAGCCTGATCGATCTGTCCGGCGAAATCGTCGACGATCAGCCCGTCCGCGCGCAACGCCGTCTGCGCCCCGATGATCAGCCGCTTGGCCGCTGGGCCGAACAGGATTCCATGATTGGAATTGGGGTTGGCGGGAGCAATGACGGACGGGTTGATGAAAACGGCCATGCGAATCTGTCCTCTCGAAACGCGCCCATTGAAGCCGTCATGGTCGCGGACGCAAGGGCCTCGGCTTGACCGCGTCCCGCCAAGCCGCTACGCGCCCCGCCATGACTGAAAATCTTCACATGCCGCGCAGCATTCCGGGCCTCTCCGCCGTCGCCGACGACTATGATCTGATGCTCAGCGACATCTGGGGCGTCGTTCATAACGGCAAGGCGCATTTCCCGCCGGCGGTAGAGGCGCTGCGGCGGTTTCGCGCCAAGGGCGGGAGGGTCGTGCTGCTGACCAACGCGCCGCGCCCGCATGGGCCGATCCGCGAGCAACTCGACGGCCTCGCCGTGCCGCGCGACGCCTATGACGCCATCGTCACGTCGGGCGACGTCGCGGCCGAGATGATCGTCGCGCGCGGCGGCGCGCCGCTGCATCACATCGGGCCGGAGCGCGATCTGTCGCTCTATGCGACGGTCGAGCGCGCGCTGGGCCGACCGCAGCCGCTGGCCGGGCCGGAGGCCGCTGAATTCTGCGTCTGCACCGGGCTCTTCGACGACGTGACAGAGACGCCCGACGATTACGTCGAGACGTTCAAGGTCATGCGCGCCCGCGATCTGCCGATGATCTGCGCCAATCCCGACATTATCGTCCATCGCGGCGAGGACGAGGTGTATTGCGCCGGCGCGCTCGCCGCCCGTTACGTCGAAATGGGCGGCGTCGTCATCCATGCCGGCAAGCCCTACGCGCCGATCTATGAGATGGCCTTGCGCGCGGCCGGCGTAAACCCGCCGAAGACGCGCATTCTCGCCATCGGCGACGCCATGGCGACAGACATCAAGGGCGCGCGCAACCTCGGCGTCGATGCGATTTTCGTGACGGCGGGCATTCACCGCGAGGCGTTGCGGCCGGCGGCGGGCGAGAACGAAACGGCGCGCTGGCCTGCGTTCTTCGCCGGTTGCGAATTCGCGCCGGAGATGGCGCTGCCGAATCTGGTCTGGTGAGGCTAAGGCGCGTTGTCAGGCGGCGCGCGCGGCGAAAATCGCGTCGATTTTGGCCTTGAGCTGGGCGGCGCCGAACGGCTTGATCAGATAGGAGCTGACGCCCGCCTTGCGCGCGGCGACGGCGTGGTCGGTCTTCGATTCGGCCGTGATCATGATGACCGGCAGCCCCGCCGTTTGCGGTTGCGCACGCAGCCGCTGCAGCAGTTCGAGCCCCGTCATGTCGGCCATGTTCCAGTCGGAAATCACGAGCCCGTAGGATTTGGCGGCGATCATCTGTAATGCCTGCCCGCCGCCAGAGGCCTCGTCGACGTTATGGAGGCCGAGCTGCGCCAGATGCCCCCGCACGATGCGCACGGCGGTCTGGTAATCGTCGACGATCAGGACAGGGATCGACGAATCCACTGGCATTCTGCGCTCTCCAACCTTCGCGATCCGGCAAATCGCGTTCAACTTCAAATTGTTCACATCCACTATGCAGGAGTGGTTTTTGAAATTGTGTTAACGGGCGTTGATCGGTCGGCGCCGGCTGCGATCTTGACCGGGGCCGGCCCAACGCGCATGTCTGGCGGAGCGAAGCCGGCGTGGGCTGGCGGCGATGAGGGCGATCCCATGAATCCGGGCGACATCAGGACGCTATATTTCGAGGATCTCAGCGTTGGCATGCGCGAATCCTTCATGAAAACGGTTCTGGCGTCCGACGTCGTGGGCTTCGCCGAATTGTCGGGCGACCACAACCCGATCCACCTGTCCGACCATTTCGCCCAAAAGACCCGGTTCGGCGGCCGCATCGCCCACGGTCTTTACACCGCGAGCCTGATTTCGGCCGTTCTGGGCATGCGGCTGCCGGGGCCGGGCGCGGTTTATCTGCACCAGACGCTGAATTTCAAAGGCCCCGTGCGTATCGGCGACGTGGTGACGATTTCCGTTGAAGTGGTCGAGCTGACCGAGAAAGGCCGCCGCTGCCGCCTGCATTGCGAATGCACGGTCGACGGCAAGGTCATGCTCGACGGCGAGGCCATCGTCATGGCGCCGAGCCGCAATGCGAGTTCGAAAGCCTCCTGACGCAATGAGCGAATCGAGCCGTTTCATCGTCGCGGTCGATCCGCAGGGGCCGGTCGCGGGTCTCGAAGCGCCGGTCCTGGCCGTCGGCAATTTCGACGGCGTGCACCGTGGCCATGCGGCGGTCATTGGCCGCGCGCGCGATCTGGCGCAAAAACTCGCGCGGCCCTGCGCCGTCCTCACCTTCGAGCCGCATCCGGCCGACTTTTTTTCCAAAAAGCCCGTGGTTTTCCGGCTAACGTCGCTCGACGCCAAGGCGCGCAAGCTCGCCGCGCTCGGCCTTCACGGCCTCGTGGCGCTGACCTTCGACGCAAAACTGGCCGATCTGTCGGCGGAAGATTTCGTCGCGGATGTGTTGCTGCGCCGGCTCGGCGCCCGCGCCGTCGTCGTCGGCTACGATTTCCATTACGGCCGGGGCCGCGCCGGAACGCCGCAGACGCTGCGCGAGGCCGGACGCGCCAAAGGGTTCCACGTCGAAATCGTCGAAAAGGTCGCTGCCGACGCGGCGGGAACGCTGGACGCAGCCTCCTCCACCGCCATCCGCGCCGCGTTGCAGACGGGCGACGTCGCCCGCGCCGCCCATATTCTTGGCGCGCCTTTCTCGGTCGAGGGCGAAGTCATCCATGGCCGCAAGCTCGGTCGCACACTCGGCTTCCCGACCGCTAATATCGCCTTGGGCCCCGCCTTCAAACTGCGCCACGGCATCTATGCGGTGCGCTTCCGCGTCGAGGGGCGCGAATATGGCGGCGTCGCCAATTTCGGCAGCCGGCCGACGGTCGATAACGGCCCGCCGCTGCTGGAGGTCTTCGTTTTCGATTTCTCCGGCGATCTTTACGGCAAGACCGTCGAGGTCGATTTCGTCGCCTTCCTGCGCCCGGAAGAGAAATTCGACGGGCTCGACGCCCTGACCGTCCAGATGCGCCAGGACGAAGCCGAAGCGCGGGCGATTCTGGCGGCGGCGCCTTGACCATTCGGACCAAATGTCCGGTTTTTCCTTTATTGCTTGGGCTTCCCTTGTTAGAAGGCCGGGCATGACACGCCTTTCCGCGCTTCCGAATTCCCGAATTACCGGCCCGGCCGACGCTTGAGCGGCGACGCCGCCCGACCGGCCGGGAATGAAGCGCCTGCGGGAGCCGACAGCTCCTCATCCGATCCCTTTTGCTCTCCAGCGAGCCACGACATGAACGACAGCCCCAAGGCCGGCGCGGCCAAGACCGACAAATCCGGCCCCGATTATTCCGCCAGTCTCTATCTGCCGCAGACGGATTTTCCGATGCGCGCCGGCCTGCCCAAGAAGGAGCCGGAAATCCTCGCCCGCTGGGAGAAGAACGATCTCTACCGGCAGCTCCGCGCGGCGGGAAAAGGCAAGCGCAAGTTCATCCTGCATGACGGCCCGCCCTACGCCAACGGCAACATCCACATCGGCCACGCGCTGAACAAGATCCTCAAGGATCTCGTCACCCGCTCGCAGCAGATGCTCGACAAGGATTCGAACTACGTGCCGGGCTGGGACTGCCACGGCCTGCCGATCGAATGGAAGATCGAGGAGGAGAATTACCGCTCCAAGGGCAAGCCGAAGCCCGACTTCGCCCACCCCGACGCGATGATCGCCTTCCGCCGCGAATGCCGCGCCTACGCCGACCATTGGGTCAAGGTGCAGGGCGAGGAATTCCGCCGCCTCGGCGTCACCGGCGACTGGAAAAACCCCTATCTCACCATGACCTACCCCGCGGAAGCGCAGATCGCCCGCGAGATCATGAAATTCGCCGCCAACGGCCTGCTTTACCGCGGCTCCAAGCCGGTCATGTGGTCGGTGGTCGAAAAAACCGCGCTGGCCGAAGCCGAGGTCGAATACGAGGATCACACCAGCGATACGATCCTCGTGAAATTCCCCATCGCCGGCGGCCTTCAGGACATCGGCCCGGCCAGCGTCGTCATCTGGACGACGACGCCCTGGACCATCCCCGGCAACCGCGCCATCTCGTTTTCCTCGAAGATCGCCTATGGCGCCTATCGCGTCGAGGCGGCGGCGGAAGGCAATTGGGCGGCGATCGGCGATGTCTACATCCTCGCCGACAAACTCGCCGAAGAGGTGATGAAGCAGGCGAAGGTGGAACGCTTCGCGCGGCTCGGCGATGCGTCCGCCGAGTTTCTGTCGCGCGTCGATTGCAAGCACCCGCTCTACAAATTGTTCCCCGGACAGGATGCCGAGGGTAACTTCGTGCTCGGCTACGATTTCGACGTGCCCCTGCTCGACGGCGAGCATGTGACGGACGAGACGGGCACGGGCTTCGTCCATACCGCGCCGAGCCACGGCCGCGAGGACTTCGACATCTGGATGTCCTCGACGCGGCTCCTGCATGATCGCGGCGTCAAGACCGCGATCCCGACGCCGGTCGACGCCGACGGTTTTTACACCGACGACGCGCCGGGCTTCAAAGGCGCGCGCGTCATCACCGACAAGGGCGAGAAGGGCGACGCCAACGAGCGCGTGATGAAGGCGCTGGTCGAGGCCGGCGCGCTGATGGCGCGCGGCCGGCTGAAGCACCAGTACCCGCATTCGTGGCGCTCGAAGAAGCCGGTCATCTTCCGCAACACGCCGCAATGGTTCATCGCCATGGACGAGGCCGTCGGCGCGGCCTCGCCGAAGGCCGAGGGACGCAGCCTGCGCGATCTGGCGCTCGCCGCCATCAAGGCGACGCAATGGGTGCCGGCGGCGGGCGAGAACCGCATCACCGGCATGATCGCCAATCGGCCCGACTGGGTCGTCTCGCGCCAGCGCGCCTGGGGCGTGCCGATCGCCGTTTTCGTGCGAAAGGGCGGCCACGACATTCTCCTCGATGAGAAAGTGAACGCCCGCATCGCCGAGGCTTTCGAGAAGGAAGGCGCCGACGCCTGGTTCGCGGCGGGCGCGGCCGAACGCTTCCTGCGTCCCGAGCACGATCCGGCGGATTTCGAGAAGGTCGACGACGTGCTCGACGTCTGGTTCGATTCCGGCTCGACGCACGCCTTCGTGCTTGAGGACCCGAACCATTTCCCGACGCTCGCCGGCATTCATTCGCTGCGCGACGGCGGCCCGGACGAGGTGATGTATCTTGAAGGCTCGGACCAGCACCGCGGCTGGTTCCATTCCTCGCTGCTCGAATCCTGCGGCACGCGCGGGCGCGCGCCTTATGACGCCGTGCTGACGCATGGCTTCACGCTCGACGAGCACGGCCGCAAGATGTCGAAGTCGCTCGGCAACGTCACCGTGCCGCAGAAGGTCATCGCCGAGCATGGCGCCGACATTCTGCGTCTGTGGGTTGGCTCGGTCGATTATTCCGACGACCAGCGCATCGGGCCGGAGATCATCAAGTCGATCACCGACAATTACCGCAAGCTGCGCAACACCATCCGCTGGATGCTCGGCTCGCTGGCGCATTTCAACGAGAGCGAGCGCGTCGCGGCGAAAGACATGCCCGAGCTTGAGCGGCTGATGCTGCATCGCCTCGCTGAACTCGACGCCCATGTGCGCGCGGCCTACACGGCCTACGAGTATAACCGCGTCGTCACCGCGCTCACGTCCTTCATGACCGGCGATCTGTCGGCCTTCTATTTCGACATCCGCAAGGACGCGCTTTATTGCGACGCGCCCTCCAGCGTGACGCGCCGCGCCGCGCTGACGGTGATCGACGAAATCTTCCGCCGGGTCGTCACCTGGCTCGCGCCGGTGCTCGCCTTCACCTGCGAGGAGGCGTGGCTGTCGCGCTATCCTTCCGAGGACGGCACGGTGCACACGCAAATCTTTCCCGCGACGCCGGCCGAATGGCGCGACGAGGCGCTGGCGGCCAAGTGGAAGACGATCCGCAACCTGCGGCGCGTCGTCACCGGCGCGCTGGAGATCGAGCGCGCCGAAAAGCGCATCGGCTCCTCGCTCGAAGCCGCGCCCGTGCTGCATATCGCCGACGAAGCGACGCGCAAGCTCGCCGAAAGCGTCGATTTCGCCGAAATCTGCATCGCTTCGAGCCTGACGATTGCGGGCGGGGAGGGGCCGACGGACGCTTTCCGCCTGCCCGACGTCGCCGGGGTGGCGGTCGTCCCACAGCGCGCCGAGGGCCGGAAATGCGCCCGTTCGTGGAAGATTTCGCCGCTTGTCGGCTCCGACGCCGAGTTCCCGGACGTCAGCCCGCGTGACGCGCAGGCTTTGCGCGAACTGAAGGCCATGGGCAAATGGCCGGCCTGAGCGCCCGCACGCTCGGCGCCGTCGTCGCCCTGATCGCGCTCGTCGCCGATCAGGGCTCGAAGCTCTGGCTGATCTTTTCCTATAATATCGAGGCGCGCCAGCCGGTGCGTCTCGCCCCGTTCTTCGATCTGGTGATGGCCTGGAATCCGGGCATTTCCTATTCGCTGTTCCGCGCCGACAGCGACGCCGGACGCTATGCGCTGCTCGCCGTGCAGCTGGCGGCGATCGCGTTCCTGTCCGTCTGGCTATGGCGCGCGGCCTCGCGCTGGACCGCCCTCGGGCTTGGATTGCTGGTCGGGTCGGCGCTGGGCAACGCCTACGACCGCTTCGCCTATGGCGCGGTGGCCGATTTCTTCCATTTCCATGTCGGCAATTTCTCCTGGTATGTCTTCAACATCGCCGATGTAGGCATCGTTGTCGGCGTCGCCATTCTGCTGTATGAAGCCTTCTTCGTGCGCGAGACGGCTGCCGACGCGCCATCCTGAGGCGCATCCGGACGCGGGGCCGCCTCTAAATTGCCGTGATGCGCGGCCAAATAGACTGTCGATGCATTGCGCTGGGCGCGGAGTGAGAGTCATGGCTTCCGGTTTCCGTAAACTTCTGCCGCTGAGCTTCGCCTTCGCCGTTTTGGCTTCGGCGACGCCTGTTCTGGCGTCCGACGACGACGGCGCGAGCGGCACGATCAATACTTTGCTGGGCTTCATCGGCGCCGCGCCGGAGAAGGACACGACCCCGCTCGATTACCGCGAGCGCGCGCCGCTGGTCATTCCGCCGAGCCGTGGCGGAGCCCTGCCGCAGCCGCAGGCGCCGGGCGCCAAGCGCAACGCCGCCTGGCCGAACGATCCCGACGTGGCAGCCCGCCGCGCCGCCGCCGCCGACGCCCGCCGTCCGGCGAACCACGTCAATGAGCGCGCCTCGAGCGGCATGGTTCCTGTCGAGGAGCTGAAACGCGGCCGCATCGATCAAGGCCCGCAAGACACGCGTTCCGATTGCAAACCGGGTTCCAATACGCCGGGATGCCTCTATGCCCCATGGAGCGAGTTGGCTGCGAAGAAGGCGGGCGACGAAGGGTCAGACACGGTTGTCGCCGGCAAGGAGCCGACCCGCAAATATCTCACGGACCCGCCGGCCGGCTACCGAACGGCGACGCAAACCACGAAGGCGACGATGTCGGGCAAGGCGGCCAAGCCGGAAGACGACGCCGCCGACGCCGGCGCCTATATCCGCAGCCAGCGCAACAAGCGGTTCGGCGACGGAGAGGATTAAGCCTCTTCGCGGCGCTGTCGGCGCGGGGACTGACATTCCCGCCCGCCGCGCCCTATATTCCCTGTTCGTGCCTATGCAGGCGCCGATGATTCCCTGACGGGAGGCGTCGGCGTTCTCGCTTTCTCTCATGACGGACAGGTTGCGCCTGATGACATTGGTCGATCCGCATCCCGCGGCGTCTCACGCCGGATTGTCGCCCGCCGCCGAGGCGGGCAAGGCCGGCAAGCCCGCCATTGTCGATTTCCAGCTCGCCAACGGCATGCAGGTCGTGGTCATCCCCGATCACCGCGCGCCGGTCGTCACCCATATGGTCTGGTATCGCAACGGCTCGGCTGACGATCCGCGCGGCAAGTCCGGCATCGCCCATTTCCTCGAACATCTGATGTTCAAGGGCACGGCGAAGCATCCCGCCGGCCAGTTCTCCGAATTCATCGCCGAACTGGGCGGACAGGAGAACGCCTTCACCTCCAACGATTACACGGCCTATTTCCAGCGCCTCGGCCGCGAGCATCTCGCCGTCGCCATGGAATACGAGGCCGACCGCATGTCCAATCTCGTCCTGACCGACGAGGTCGTCGCGCCCGAGCGCGACGTGGTGCTGGAAGAGCGTCGCATGCGCACCGACTCGAGCCCCGCCGATCAATTGGGCGAGGCGGTCAACGCCGCGCTGTTCACGCATCACCCCTACGGCGTGCCGATTATCGGCTGGAACCATGAGATCGAGACGCTCGATCGCACTGACGCGCTCGCCTATTACCAGCGCTTCTATACGCCCGAGAACGCCATTCTTGTCGTCGCCGGCGACGTCACGGCCGACGAGGTGCGCCGCATCGCCGATGACACCTATGGCAAAGTTCCCGCCCGTGGCGAAGCGCCGGCGCGCTTCCGTCCGCGCGAGCCCGAACCGCGCGCCCATCGCCTTGTCTCGCTGGCCGACGAGAAGGTCGAGCAGCCGATGCACCAGCGGCTCTATCTCGTGCCGTCCTATTCCACGGCCGAGCCGGGCGTCGCGCCGGCGCTGGAGGTGCTCTCGCATCTCGTCGGCGGCGGGCCGACGAGCCTGATGTATAAGAGCTTCGTGCTCGACAAGAAGATCGCTGTGGCCGCAGGAGCCTATTACATGGGCACGGCCGTCGACGACACGCGCTTCTATCTCTACGCGGTGCCGGTCCCGGACGTGAGCCTTGAAACGCTTGAGGCCGAGACGGACGCCTTCGTGGCGCGCCTGCCCGACCTGATCGCGCCCGAGGATTTCGAACGCGCCAAATCGCGCCTCGTCGCCGATGCGATCTACGCGCGCGACAGCCAGTTCGCGCTGGCGCGCTGGTATGGCGCTGCGCTTGCCTGCGGCGAGACCGTCGCCGATGTCGCCGCATGGTCGGACCGCATCGAAGCCGTCGCCATCGAGGACGTGCGCAAGGCCGTGAAATGGCTCGACCGCCGCCGCGCCGTCACCGGCTTCCTGCTGCCCCAGGCGGCGGCTTGAGACAATCGACGCCCCGCCCGAACGCCAATATGTTGGACCGCATATGACCGCTGTCGCCGCCAAACCGACCTCCCGCGCTGATACCGTGCAGAAAGTGCGCGCCGCCTGCGGCGTCACGGCCTGGCTGGTGGAGGATTACGCCGTGCCGCTCGTGGCGATGGATTTCGCCTTCCGCGGCGGCGCCTCGCAGGATCCGGACGGCAAGCCGGGGCTGGCGACGATGCTCGCCGGCCTGCTCGACGAAGGCGCGGGGTCGCTGGAGTCCGAAGCCTTCCATCGCGCCATGGATGACAAGGCGATCGAGATTTCCTTCCACGCCGAACGCGATGTTTTCGGCGGCCGCATGCAGACGCTGTCGCGCAACATCGACCGCGCGTTTGAACTGCTGGCTCTGGCCGTGACTCAGGCGCGTCTCGACGCGGAGCCGATCGAGCGCGTGCGTGGCCAGCTTGCCGCCAGCCTCAAACGCGAGATCAACGATCCTGATACGCAGTCCGGTCAGCTGTGGCGCCGCTTCGCCTTCCCTGATCACGCCTATAGCCGGCCGGTCAACGGCGATCTGGCGAGCCTGCCCGGCCTGACGCGCGACGATCTCGTCGGCCTGCGCGCTCGTCTGCTGGCGCGCGACAATCTTGTCGTTTCCGTCGTTGGCGCCATCGACGCGGCGACGCTGGCGCGCCATCTCGACGCCGTCTTCGGCGCGCTGCCGGAGAAAGCGGCGCGCGTTCTGCCGCCGATGGTCGAAATCGCCAATCTGGGCCGCCGCGAATTGATCGATCTCGACGTGCCGCAGGCGACGATCCGTTTCGGTCGACCGGGGATCGCGCGCCACGATCCTGATTTCATGGCCGCTTTGGTCGCCAACCATATCCTCGGCGGCGGCGTCTTCACGGCGCGGCTGTTCAAGGAAGTGCGCGAGAAACGCGGCCTCGCCTATTCGGTGCATTCGCATTTGCAGACCGACGACGCGTCGGCCTTTTTCGTCGGAGCGACCTCGACGAAAAACGAGCGCGCCGGCGAATCCCTGTCCGTCATCGAGGATGAGATTCGCAAGCTGGCCGACGAAGGCCCGAGCGAGGACGAACTCGACAAGGCGAAGAAATATCTCATCGGCTCCTACGCCCTGCGCTTCGACACCTCGACCAAGATCGCCGGGCAATTGACGCATTTGCAGCTTGAAGGCTTCGACGTCGATTATCTCGACGCGCGCAACGGCCTCATCGCTGCGATCACCCGCGACGACGCGATCCGCGCCGGCCGTCGCGTCTTTGGCGACGGCAAGCTGCTCGTCGCCATCGCCGGCCGTCCGCAAGGCGTCTGATCTGCGGAGGCGTTGATGTCCGTCCGTCGGCTCGATCCGATACTCGTTGACCGCATCGCTGCCGGCGAAGTGATCGAGCGACCGGCTTCGGCCGTGAAGGAGCTGGTCGAAAACGCGCTCGACGCCGGCGCGCGCCGCATCGACGTGGCGATAGAGCAGGGCGGCCGCCGCCTCATTCGCGTCATCGACGATGGCGCCGGCATGAGCGAGGCCGATCTCGTGCTCGCGGTCGAGCGTCACGCCACCTCGAAACTGCCCGACGGCGATCTGTCCAATATCGCCACGCTTGGTTTTCGCGGCGAGGCTTTGCCCTCGATCGCATCGGTGGCGACGCTCGACATCGCCACGCGCGCGGCGGGCGCGACGCAGGGCGTGGCCTTGCGCGTCGATCAGGGCGTCAGGCGTCCGCCCGCGCCATCCGCCCAGCCGCAAGGCGCGCGCGTCGAGGTGCGCGATCTCTTCGCCGCGACGCCGGCGCGTCTCAAATTTCTCAAGAGCGACCGCGCCGAGGCGCGCGCCATCGCCGACGTGTTGCAACGCCTCGCCATGGCGCATCCCGACGTGCGCTTCTCGCTCGGCGGCGCGGATGTGACGGGCTTCGACTACGCCGCCTGCGCCGATGACGAAGTCGGGCGCTTGCGCCGTCTCGGGCAGGCGTTGGGGCAGGAGTTTCGCGACAACGCGCTCGCGGTGGAGGCCATGCGCGAAGGCGTGCGCCTGAGCGGGTTCGCTGGCCTGCCGACCTATCACAAGGCCAATGCGCTGACGCAATATCTGTTCGTCAACGGCCGTCCGGTGCGCGACAAGCTTATTGCCGGCGCGCTGCGCGCGGCTTACGCCGATTATCTGCCGCCAGGCCGCCACCCCGCGTTGGTGTTGTTCATCGCATGCGATCCGCATGACGTCGACGTCAATGTGCATCCCGCCAAAGCGGAAGTGCGTTTCCGCGATCCCGGTCTCGTGCGCGGCCTCATCGTCGGCGCGCTGAAACAGACGCTCGCCAACGCGTTGCATCGCGCCGCCACGACAGGCGGCGCGGCGACGCTCGAAACGCTGGCGCGCCGCTCGTTTCAGGAGCCCGGTTATCGCCCTGCGCCCGCCGCCAATTGGGACTGGCGCCGTTCGCCGGCCGCGCCCGCAGGCTTTTCCGAACGCGCCGCCGAGCCGGCGCAGGCGCCATTGGAGGCGTTTGCGCCGGCCGCCGACGCGCGCGCCCATCATGCGCCCGTCGCCGCCGCCGATCTCGATGCGCCGCTCGGCGCCGCCCGCGCGCAGCTGCACGACACCTATATTCTCGCACAGACGCGCGACGGCCTCGTCATCGTCGATCAGCACGCCGCGCATGAGCGCCTCGTTTACGAGCGCCTGAAGACGCAGCGCGCCGAACGCGGTCTGCGCGCGCAGGCTCTGCTGATTCCGGCGATTGTCGAAATGGAGCAGCATCGCGCCGAACTCGTCGTCGAGGCCGCGCCTTTGCTTGCCGAATTCGGCCTCGTCGTCGAAAGCTTCGGCCCCGGCGCCGTGGCGGTGAGCGAAATCCCCGCCGAGTTGAAAAGCGCCGACGCCATCCGCCTCGTGCGCGACCTCGCCGATACGCTGGCCGAGGACGAACGCGCCGCGCTGCCGTTGGAGCGCAAGCTCGATCATGTGCTCGCCACCATGGCCTGTCATCATTCCGTGCGCGCCGGCCGCAAACTCTCGGCGGAGGAAATGAACGCGTTGCTGCGCGAAATGGAGGCGACGCCGGGCTCGGGCCAGTGCAATCACGGCCGCCCGACCTATGTCGAACTCAAGCTCGCGGATATCGAGCGCCTGTTCGGCCGCAAATAATCCGCGGCGTCCGCGGCGAATTGACACGCCCCGCGCCGCTCCGCCATCCTCCCCTTCCAGCCGGGCCGGCAAAGAAGCCCCGGCGACAAGGGAGAAAAGAATGAAGAAGCTTGCCGCCGCTTTCGGCGTGGCGTTCTGCGCGCTCAGCGCCAGCGCTCAGGCCCAGATTTCCGACGATGTCGTCAAGATCGGCGTCCTGACCGACATGTCGAGCCTCTATTCCGATGCGACAGGCAAGGGCTCGGTGCTCGCGGTGCAACTCGCGGTTCAGGATTTCGGCGGCAAGGTGAAGGGCAAGCCGATCGAGATCGTTTCCGCCGACCATCAGAACAAGCCGGACACCGGCTCGGCCATCGCGCGCAAATGGTATGACGAGGAAAAAGTCGACGCGATCGTCGACGTGCCGACCTCATCCATCGCGCTCGCCGTCGCCGGCATTTCTCGCGACAAGAACAAGACATTCCTTGTCTCGGGCGGCGGCACCTCTGACCTCACCGGCGCGCAATGCTCGCCCAACACCATCCACTGGACCTACGACACCTATGCGCTGAGCCGCGTCGCCGGCCGCGCCATGGTCGAGCGGGGCGATTCGGACTGGTTCTTCCTGACCTCGGACTACGCCTTCGGCCATGCGCTTGAGCGCGACGCGACGGCTGTGGTGAAGGAGGCCGGCGGCAAGATCGTCGGCGGCGTGCGCCACCCGCTCAATACGCCGGATTTCTCGTCATTCCTGCTGCAGGCGCAGCAGTCGAAAGCCAAGGTCGTCGCGCTCGCCAACGCCGGCGGCGACGCCTCCAACGCCATCAAGCAGGCGAGCGAGTTCGGCATCCAGAAGGGCGGCCAGAAGATGCTGGCGCTGCTCATCCAGATCACCGACGTGCACACCCTCGCGCCGGCCGAACGCGGCGGCCTGATTCTCACCGATGGCTGGTATTGGGACCGCGACGACGAAACCCGCGCCTTCTCCAAACGCTTTCAGGAGAAGATCGGCAACGTGCCGAACATGATCCAGGCCGGCCTCTATTCGGCGACGCTGCACTATCTCAAGGCCATCGACGCCGCCGGCACGGACGAATCGAAGGCGGTCATCGCCAAGATGAAGGCTGCGCCCATCAACGACATGTTCGCCAAGGGCGGCAAGATTCGCGACGACGGCCGCATGGTCCACGACATGTATCTGATGCAGGTGAAGAGCAAGGAGGAGCAGAAGGGCGAGTGGGATCTCTACAAGATCGCCGCCACCATCCCCGGCGACAAGGCGTTCCGTCCGCTGGCCGAAAGCGCCTGCCCGCTGGTCAAGAAGTGACCGGCGTCTGATCGGCAAGCGCAAAGGGGAGGGGCGACGGCGCCTCCCCGAATTTCACAGGATCGACGAAACCAAACGTTCTCCTCCAATATCGCCGCGCGCCTGACTGGCGCGACAGACCGAGGAGATTCGGGTGAAAAGACTGCTTCTGGCGATTCTCGCCGCAACGGCCCTTTCCGGATGCATAACCGGCCCCACCCATCTGCAGACGCCCCTGCAGCACGAATGTTCGCAGCGCGCCGACGCGCTCGATCTGCACGGCCACGAGCGCTGGGCATTCCGTCATAAATGCCTCGGTCGGCCATAGCGTCGGCTGCGCATCTTAGACCTTCGCCAGAGAGCCGAAAAAAGCGACGTTTTTCCTTTTATTTCATCTGGTTATGAATGCGCGCGCCAATCTTGACAGGATTGTGGCCCAAACATATGGTGCGCGCGCATTGCAGGGGCAGGTGGAATCCCGGCCAAATCGCTGTTTTTGGAATTCCGGTTCTGAAGACGGAATCTTGTTCGCTTTTCCCCGAATCCGCTCTATTCAGCAGCGCGAAGCCGCAGGGCGGAGCGAGGCGGATGAGCGAAGCGGGCAAGGACGACAAGGACGACGCGGCCCTGCGGGCGCGGCTCGAGTCACTCTCGCAGCAGCTCGCGCAGAAAAAGGAAGGCGCGCAGGCGCCCAATCCGGTGGGCTCCGACCTTACGGGCGGCAATGTCGGACAGGCGATGACCCTCGGGTTTCGCGTGATGTCTGAGTTCGTGGCGGCGATCATCGTCGGCGCGGTGCTCGGATGGCAGTTCGACACATGGCTCGGCACGGCGCCTGCGCTGCTGATCGTCTTCCTCGCTCTGGGGACGGCGGCGGGGTTCTGGAACGTCTACCGCATCGCGACGCGGCCTGCGGGGCCGAGGCGGGCGGGCGACAACACGAAATGACAGCGGCCGAAACGGTCGCGCAACGCGAAGGATTCGAACAGTGGCCGCAGCTCAGGGCATCGATCCGATCCATCAGTTCGAAGTGACGTCCTTGTTCGGCGGGCCTGTCGGCACGGCGACCTTCACCAACGCTTCGCTGTTCATGGTCATCGTCGTCGCGGCGATTTCCTTCCTGATGCTTGTCGGCACCAGCGGCCGCGCGCTCGTTCCGGGTCGCCTGCAGGCCGCAGCCGAAATGGCCTACGAATTCGTAGCCTCGACCGTGCGGGGAACCGCCGGCGAATCCGGCATGCGCTTCTTTCCCTTCGTCTTCTCGCTCTTCATGTTCGTGCTGTTCTCGAACCTGATCGGCCTCATTCCCTACACCTTCACGGTCACGAGCCAGATCATCGTCACCTTCGCCTTCGCCGCGTTGGTCATCGGCATCGTCATCGTCTACGGCGTCTACAAGCACGGCGCCCACTTCCTGCACCTGTTCGTGCCGTCGGGCGTGCACCCCGTGCTGCTGCCCTTCATCGTGCTGATCGAGATCATCTCCTTCGTGTCGCGTCCGATCAGCCTCTCTGTTCGTCTTTTCGCCAACATGCTGGCCGGCCATATCACGCTGAAGGTTTTCGGCGGCTTCGTCGCCATGCTGCTCGGCGCTGGCGCCTATTCCGTGATCGCGCCGCTGCCGCTGGCCGCGACCGTCGCGTTGACCGCCTTCGAACTGCTGGTCGCTTTCCTGCAGGCATACGTTTTCGCCATTCTCACCTGCGTCTATCTCAATGACGCAATTCACCCGGGCCACTGAGATAAATCTCGCAACAATAAGTAAGTAGCCCAAACAACTGAAAAACTAGGAGCAGACTATGGATCCGGTTGCAGCCAAATACATCGGCGCTGGCCTCGCCGCTATCGGCATGGGCGCCGCCGCTATCGGCGTGGGCGCGATTTTCGGCAACTTCCTCTCGGGCGCGCTGCGCAATCCGTCGGCCGCTGACGGCCAGTTCGGTCGCGCGTTCATCGGCGCCGCGCTCGCCGAAGGTCTTGGCATTTTCGCGTTCCTCGTCGCGATCCTGCTGCTCTTCGTGAAGTAAGCTCGCCTCGCGAGCTTTCCGCGCCCGGCCTCTGCGCCGGGCGCGTTTTGACCCCGATTTGATGCGCACGACAGGACAGAATCATGGCCACTCCCACCCCGCAGGCCGGCACGCAGGCCCATGGCGGCGCAGCGCCCCATGAGACCGTGTTCCCGCCCTTCGATTTCGCGACGTTCCCGTCGCAATTGATCTGGCTGGCGATCACCTTCGGCGCGCTTTATCTACTGATGTCCCGCGTGGCCCTGCCGCGCGTGAAGAACATCCTCGATACCCGCGCCGCCAAGATCGCGTCGGACCTCGACGCCGCTGCGGACGCCAAGGACAAGGCCGACGCCGCTGCGGCCGGTCACGAGAAGACGCTCGCCGACGCCAAGGCGAACGCGCAGGCTCTGGCGCAGGAAACCCACGCCAAGCTCGCCGCCGAGACCGACGCCCAGCGCCATGCGCTCGAGGCCGAACTGAACACCAAGCTCGCCGCCGCCGAAGCGCAGATCGCCGACATGAAGGCGAAGGCGATGAGCAATGTCGAAGGCATCGCCAAGGACGCCGCCGCCGCCATCGTCCAGCAATTGACCGGCAAGCCGGCGAGCGCCGACGCCGTCGCCGCGGCCGTGTCGTCGCTGAAAGCCTGAGGACGGAGGATCATCATGGACGCTTCATTCTTCGTCGCCATCGGCTTCGTTCTCTTCGTTCTGCTGCTCGCCTATCTCGGCGTGCACAAGCAGATCGCCTCCGCCCTCGACGGCCGCGCCAAGCTGATCGGCGATGAGCTCGCCCAGGCGCAGAAGCTGCGCGAGGAAGCCGCCGCCGTTCTCGCCTCCTTCGAGAAGAAGAAGGTCGAGGCCGAAGAAGAGGCCAAGGCCATCGTCGCTCAGGCGAAGACCGAAGCCGAGCTTCTCGCCAAGGAAACGCGCGAACGTCTCGCCGATTTCGTCGCTCGTCGCACCAAGCAGGCCGAGCAGAAGATCGCCATGGCCGAGGCGCAGGCGACCTCCGACGTGCGCGCCGCCGCCGCCGACGCCGCCGTCAAGGCTGCGGAAGTCGTGCTGAAGGGCGAGACCGCCGGCGCGACCGGCGCGAGCCTCGTCGACAAGGGCATCGCCGAAATCAAGGCGCTGATGAACTGAGGTTCGACAGCGACCCGAACGATTGAAAGGCGCGGCGAACCCCGCGCCTTTTCTTTTTGCCGAAGCGCTGCGGCCTGCTTGCCGCTATAGTCAGTTTACACCTAAACTGCCTTCCCGGATCGACGCGCTACGGAGAAGGTCATGGACTCGCTGCTCGCATTCGGCCGTCAGGCCCTGCAGTCCCAACCCTTCAGTCAGCTTGTCGGCGCGGAACTGACGGAGTTCACGCCCGAACGGGCCGAGCTGCGTCTCATCGTGACGCATCATCTCCTGCAGCAGCACGGCTTCGTGCACGGCGGCGTGGTCAGCTATCTCGCCGATAATGCTTTGACCTTCGCCGGCGGCGGCGCGCTCGGCTCGGCCGTCGTGACCTCGGAATTCAAGATCAATTACCTGCGGCCGGCCAAAGGCGAGACGCTTGTCGCCCGCGCGTCCGTATTGTCCGCCGGCAAGACGCAGGCCGTCTGCCGCTGCGAAATCTTCGCGCTCAATGGCGACGAGGAAAAGCTTTGCGCCGCCGCGCAAGGCACCATCAGCAAGATGGGCGGAGCAGGGGAAGGGTAGCGCCCTTCCCCCCGCGTGCGGGAAGAAGGATCCGTAGGCCCGATTCGTTACTCCGCCGCCTCCGCCACCGACTTGGGCGGCGTCCAGCGCAGCACGGGATTGCGCGCGGCGCGCGTTTCGTCGAGACGACGCCGCGGCGCCAGCGCCGGCGCATTGACGAAGCGCTCCGTTTCGCCACGCTTCGCGCTCATGGCGAGATCGCGCAAGGTGGCGATGAACAGATCGAGCGAGGCTTTCGATTCCGATTCCGTCGGCTCGATCAGCATGGCGCCATGCACGACCAGCGGGAAATACATCGTCATCGGATGATAGCCCTCGTCGATCATCGCCTTGGCGAAATCGAGCGTGGTGACGCCGGAGCCCTTGAGCCATTCGTCGTCGAACAGGGCTTCGTGCATGCACATGCGGTCGCCGAAAGGCGCCGACATCAGGTCGGAGAGCGTCGCCCGGATGTAATTGGCCGAGAGCACCGCGTCTTCCGACGCCTGTTTCAGGCCGTCCTGACCATGCGACAGCATATAGGCGAGCGCGCGCACGAACATGCCCATCTGGCCATGGAACGCGCTCATGCGGCCAAAGGCGTCAGCGCCGGCGGCGTCCTCGACCAATGTGATGCGCTCGCCCTCGCGTCGCATGAACGGAACGGGCGCATAGGGCGCGAGCCGATGCGACAGCACGACCGGGCCGGCGCCCGGCCCGCCGCCGCCATGCGGCGTCGAGAAGGTCTTGTGCAGGTTGATATGCATCGCGTCGATGCCGAGATCGCCCGGCCGGGCCTTGCCGACGATGGCGTTGAAATTGGCGCCGTCGCCGTAGAAATACGCCCCCGCCGCATGCACGGCGTCGGCGATTTCCTTCACATGCGCTTCGAACAATCCGCAGGTGTTGGGATTGGTCAGCATGATCGCGGCCACGTCCGGCCCGAGCAACGCCTTCACCGCGTCTGGATGCACATTGCCGTCAGGGCCGGCCGGAACCGGCTTCACGGTGAAGCCGACGGCAGCCGCCGTCGCCGGATTGGTGCCATGCGCCGAATCCGGCGCCAGCACGATGGTGCGCGTCGCCGCTTCGCCGCGCGCGGCGATGGCGGCCTTGATCGCCATCATGCCGCAAGCTTCGCCATGCGCGCCGGCCTTGGGCGAGAGCGCCACGGCCGGACAGCCCGTCAGCTCCATCAGCCAGCGGCCCAACTCCTCCATCAGGGCGATGGCGCCCTGCACGGTCGATTGCGGCTGCAACGGGTGAATGTCGGCAAAGCCCGGCAGCCGCGCCATTGTCTCGTTGAGGCGCGGATTATGCTTCATCGTGCACGAGCCGAGCGGATAGAGGCCCGCGTCGATCGAATAGTTCTTCTGGCTGAGGCGCACGTAATGGCGCATCGCCTCGGGCTCGGACAGACCCGGCAGGCCCGGCCCAGTCTTGCGCGCGTGCTGGCCCAGCCGCGAGGCGAAAGGCGCCGGCGCGTCGATGTCGATGCCCGTCGTCGTCGTGCGGCCGATCTCGAAAATCAGCGGCTCTTCAAGCTGCAACGCGCGATTGGAGGTGAAGGTCTGCTTGTCGGCGGAGGTCGTTGCGCCCGGCGATGTGGGGCGGCCCTGATTGTTCAGCATGGGTCTCTCCTCACAGCGCGGCTTTGAGCGCGGCGACAAAGGCGGCGCGGTCGTCGTCGGTGTTGATTTCGCTTGATGCGACAAGGATCAGGTCATCGAGACCAGCGCCCGGCCACAGCCGCGACGCCGGCACGCCGCCGAGCACGCCCGCCGCCGCCATCTTCTCGATGATCGATGCGCCGTCGCCCTTCACGCGCAGGGTGAATTCGTTGAAGAACGTCGCGTTCAGCACTTCGGCGCCCGCCACGCCGTCGAGCATGTCGGCGAGTTTGACCGCATGGGCGTGGTTGACCTGCGCCAGTCGCGTCAGGCCTGCGTCGCCCAGCAGCGTCATGTGGATCGTGAAGGCGAGCGCGCACAGGCCGGAATTGGTGCAGATGTTCGACGTCGCCTTGTCGCGGCGAATGTGCTGCTCGCGCGTCGACAAGGTCAGCACGAAGCCGCGCCGCCCTTCCGCATCCACCGTCTCGCCGCAGAGGCGGCCCGGCATCTGGCGCAGATATTTCGTGCGCGTCGCGAAGAGGCCGACATAGGGCCCGCCGAAATTCAGCGCATTGCCGATCGACTGGCCTTCGCCGACGACGATGTCGGCGCCCATCTCGCCCGGCGGCGTCAGCGCGCCGAGCGACACAGCCTCCGTGAACACCGCGATCAGCAGCGCGCCATGGGCGTGCGCAGCTTCCGCGATGGGCGACAGATCGCGCAAGTTTCCGAAGGCGTCGGGGTTTTGCACGACCACGCAGGACGTGTCCTTGTCGATCTGCGCGATGATGTCTTCGCTGGCGCGGACATCGGCGGGCATCGAGACGACAGCGTCGCCCGTCATCCGCGAATTGGTGCGCACCACCTCGGAATAATGCGGATGCAGGCCGCCCGAGAGCACCGCCTTGCGCCGCCGCGTCACGCGATGCGCCATCTGCACGGCCTCGCCGCAGCCGGTCGAGCCGTCATACATCGAGGCGTTGGCGACATCCATGCCGGTCAGCGTCGCGACCTGCGTTTGGAATTCGAACAGGGCCTGCAACGTGCCCTGCGAGATTTCCGGCTGATAGGGCGTATAGGCGGTCAGAAATTCCGACCGCTGGATCAGGTGATCGACGGAGGCGGGCACATGATGCTTGTAGGCCCCCGCGCCGCAGAAGAACGGGACCGATCCGGCCGCAACATTGCGCGCCGCAAGCGCGCTCAGCGCGCGCGAGACATCGAGTTCGCTCTTGCGCCGCGGCAGATCGAGCGGCTGGGTCAGCCGCGCGGCGGCGGGAATATCGACGAAGAGATCGTCGACGGTCGCAGCGCCGATGCGCGCCAGCATGTCGGCGCGATCGTCCGCGGTCAGGGGCAGATAACGCATATGAACCCTCCGGGCCTCAGCCGAGCGTGGCGAGATAGGCGGTGTAGGCTGCTTCGTCCATCAGTCCGTCGAGCGCCTTGGCGTCGGCGATGCGCAGCTTGACGAACCAGCCCTTGCCGGCCGCGTCCTGATTGACGAGGCTCGGATCGTCGGCGATCGCGGTGTTGACCTCGACGACTTCGCCGTCGAGCGGGGCGTAGACTTCGGAGGCGGCCTTCACCGATTCCACGACCGCAGCCTCGCCGCCCTTGGTCACTTTCTTACCGATCTCAGGCAGTTCGACGAAGACGACGTCGCCAAGCTGCTCCTGCGCGTAATCGGTGATGCCGACAATCGCGGTCTCGCCTTCGACGATCAGATATTCGTGATCCCTGGTGTAATAGGTCTTCGACATGGCTTACCCCCTGAAATAGCGGTGCGGCGTGAACGGCATGGCGGCGACGCGCGCCGGCAAGGGTTTGCCGCGCACGATGAGCGTCACCGGCGTGTCGGCTTTGGCGAAAGCGGCCTCGACATAGCCCATGGCGACGGGACGTTGCAGCGACGGCGAGAAGCCGCCCGATGTTATCTTGCCGATAATGCGGCCGTCCGCGTCGGCGATCTCCGTTCCCTCGCGCGCCGGCGCCTTGCCGTCGGGCAGCACGCCGACGCGTTTGCGCGCGGCGGCGCCGGCGATCTCGCCCTGTATGCGGGCCGCGCCGGGAAAGCCGCCTTCCGCGCGACGGCGCTTGCCGATCGACCAGAGAAGGCCGGCCTCGATCGGGCTCGTCGTCGCATCAATGTCGTGGCCGTAGAGGCAGAGGCCGGCTTCGAGACGCAGCGAATCGCGCGCGCCAAGGCCGATGGGCTTCACCTCCGGTTGCGCCAGCAGCTTCTCGACGAAGGCGCGCGCCTTGTCGCCGGGAATGGAAATTTCGTAGCCGTCCTCGCCCGTATAGCCCGAGCGTGAAACGAACAGCTCCACGCCCTCGACGTTCAGGCGGCGCCAGGTCATGAAGGCCATCGCGGCGGCCTCGGGCGCGAAGCGGGCGAAAACCTCCGCCGCCTTCGGGCCCTGCAGCGCGACGAGCGCGCGGTCTTCGAGAACCACGAGGCGGCAATCGTCGAGACGGGCGGCGATATGCGCGAAATCCTGGCGCTTGCAGCCGGCGTTGACGACGAGAAACAGCGCGTCGTCGGAGAGCCGCGTCGCCATCAGATCGTCGAGAATCCCGCCGTTGGCGTCGGTGAATTGCGTATAGCGGATCGCGCCTTCGGCCAGACCGGCGATATCGCCGGGAACCAGCGCCTCGAAACGTCTTGCGATATCCTCGCCTTCGAGAAAGGCCTGGCCCATATGCGACACGTCGAACAGGCCGGCTTGCGCCCGCGTGTGCAGATGTTCGGTCAGGATTCCGGCGGGATATTGCACCGGCATGTCATAGCCGGCGAACGGAACCATGCGGGCGCCGAGGGCGACATGCAGTTCGTGGAGCGGGGTCCTGGCGAGCGGAGTTTCGTCTGTCATTGGCGTCCCGGCGTTGGAGCGAACCCACCGCCGACGGATTCCGCCTGCGATGCGCGCCCCCTCTGTCCCGGGACCTGAGAGATTTCCTCGCGCAAGCCATCCGGTGCGCAAGTTACCCCCGTCGGTGGGCCACGCCGCAAGGCAAGGCCGCTTTCCAGAGCGTCATCCTCTCGCGGTCCTTTGGCCTGAGCGTTTCCGGGGCGGTTGCGCCTTCGGCGCCGATCCGAAATTCGTCTCGAATCGGACTCTTCCGCGAGAGTGTTAGCTGACGGGGCGCATCTTTAGCGGGGGGCTTGCGCGAGTCAATGGCCTGCGCGGAGCCGTCCCCGGCTTATTCTTCGGCGGCCTTCGCGCGTTTTTTGCCTTTGCGCGCCTTGCGCTCGCCGCCGCCTCCGCCACGGCTGTCAAAGCCGACCTTGACCGTATAGGCCGTCTCCGCGTCGGCTCGCAGCGGCGCGACCAGCGGCTCGCTGACCAGCGTAAAGCTCGCCTGCGCCTCGTTAGAGGGAATCGAGGCGCTCGCCGTATAGGCCTTCGATGTCACCGGCTTCTGGGTGTGCTCGTCGATGATGACGAAACGGATCGGCGCGCTGTAGGAGCCCGGCGAGCCGGCCTGGCCGAGCATCACGCCGCCCTCGACGCCGACCTTGATCTGCAACTGATTGCCGACCACGGCGCATTCGCGCGCCACGTTGCGGATCGAAAACTGATAACGCACCGACGCGCCCGAGGAGCCGGCCGGCACGCGATGGCCGGCGGTGCCGTCGAGAATCTGCACGTCCGGGCAGCCGACGTCTTCGGTCTGGGCGTTCGCGGGCGCCTTCGGTTTGTCGTCGCCGCTCCCGCCGCCGAACAGATTGCCCCATTCGATGGCCGCCGCCGGTCCCGCCGCGACGAGAAATGCGGCAAGGCCCAAGCCGGCGACAACACGTCCAAACTGCACGCGACGCATAGGTTTCGCTCCCTCGTTCCCGCCGCATGGCGGTTTTCAGCGATTTAGCTTATTTCGGCCGGGGCGACCAGCCGGTTCAGGGCAGCTTCTCGTATCCGTCCTTGAAACCGTTCAGCGTCAGGGGAATGCCGACGCCTTCCTCCGGCGTCAGGAAGATGACGAAGGTCGCCATCTGGCCCGTCTTAAGCTGATCGAGAAGCTTGTCTTCCATCACCACTTCGGCGACGCAGCCGCTCGTCGGCATGCAACGCACGAAACCGGCGCGGCCGACGTCGTTCTGGTCAACCTTGAGGCCGAGGCCCGAGGGCAGCAGCACGCCAAGCGGCGCGATGACGCGCAAAAGCTTGCTCTTGCCGTCGGCGGTGCGCAGCACCACGACGACGAGCGTGACATTGGGGCGGTCTTCCGCCGCGACGCTCTGCACCAGCGCGCATTGCTCGCGCTGCGCGCCGGGCGGCGTCTCGCACCGCATTTCCCAATCGCCGTATTTGGCTTTGACCGCGCCCTGCGCCGCCGCCGGCGAAGCGGCGAAGGCCACGACGACCAGAGCGAGAGCGAACGCCAACCAGCCTCCGCGCAGCGCGCCGGCGCGTTCGGTCCAAGAGTTCGCGTGTCGCATCGAATATCTCCGTTTTCGCGGCGCGGTTTCGCGGCCCATGGCGCCGCATGAACGACGAATCGCTCCAGCGCGCGCGTCTTCCGCCGCCAGCGAGGGCGTAGCAAACCGCCTTGGGCTGTCAAGGCGCGGCGGAAAGACGCATCTGGCAAAATCGGCGTCATTTTGGCGGATTTTAGGCCGTTTTCGTCCCCTGCCTTCCTTCCATATTGCGCTAGATCAATCTTTGTGGTTTTGAACAAGGTTAGACGGGGCGGTTTTGCGCGAGTGAACCTCTCCGGCTGGCATTTTAGAATGACGCGACGCATCGTCGTCGCGCGGCGGGAGTGACGACGTTCATGACACAGGCAGCCATTCATTCCTGGAGCGCGCGCGTGGGCGCGACCATCGCGGGCGTCGCGACGCTGCTGACAAGCGCTGCGGCCTTCGCCGCCGCCGGCTACGCCGAGCCCGGCCAGATGGGCATGCAGGACGCCGTGACGCCCGTCGCGCACGACATCCACACGCTGCACAATGCGATCCTGATGCCGATCATCACGATCATCACGCTCTTCGTCGCCGCGCTGCTCGGCTATGTGATGCTCAAGTTCAACGACAAGGCCAATCCGACGCCGTCGAAGACGACGCATCACACGGGCCTCGAAGTCGCCTGGACGGTCATCCCCGTGATGATCCTGGTCGTCATCGCCGTGCCGTCCTTCCGTCTGCTGACCAAGCAGATCGCCACGCCCCCCTCCGACATGACCGTCAAGGTCACGGGCCGCCAGTGGTACTGGTCCTATGACTACCCGAAGACCGAGAAGGCCGGCGCCTTCGGCTTCGACTCGCTGATGAAGGCCGACAACGAGTTGAAGGACGGCGACATCCGCCTCCTGTCGGTGGACAACGAGGCCGTCGTGCCGGTCGGCAAGATCGTTCGCTTGCAGGTCACGTCCTCCGATGTGATCCATTCCTTCACGATTCCCTCCTTCGGCGTGCGCATCGACGCCGTGCCGGGTCGTCTGAACGAGGCCTGGTTCAAGGCCGAGAAGGAAGGTCTCTATTACGGCCAGTGCTCGAAGATCTGCGGCAAGGACCATGCCTTCATGCCGATCGCGTTTCGCGTCGTGAGCGAGCAGAAATACGCCGAATGGGCCGTGGCTCATCAGAAGAAGGCTGACGCGGCGAAGTCGCAGAGCGCCGACGCCTCCGCCGCCCGCTAACAAGACATTCTGGACTTCGAGGAAATCGCCATGGCCACGACAGCCGCCGCCCATCACGACGAGGCGCACGCACATCCCACCGGATTGCGCCGCTATCTGTTCTCGACCAACCACAAGGACATCGGCACCCTTTATCTCTATTTCGCGGTTTTCGCGGGCATCGTCGGCGGCCTGATGTCGGTCGCGATGCGCATGGAGCTGGCGCATCCCGGCATCGGCATTTTCCCGTGGGTGTCGCAGATGCTCGCCGGCGACAATTCGGTCGACGCGGCCAAGAACATGTACAACGTGTTCATCACCGCGCATGGCGTCATCATGATCTTCTTCATGGTCATGCCGGCGTTGATCGGCGGCTTCGGCAACTGGTTCGTGCCGATCATGGTTGGCGCGCCGGATATGGCCTTCCCGCGCATGAACAACATTTCGTTCTGGCTGTTGCCTGCGGCGTTCCTGCTGCTCGTGATCTCGATGTTCGTCGAGGGCTCGCCCGGCATGCATGGCTTCGGCGGCGGCTGGGTGTTCTATCCGCCGTTCTCGTCCAACACCGGCGCGCCCGGCCCGGCGATGGATTTCGTCATTCTGGCGCTGCATATCGCCGGCGCCTCGTCGATCCTCGGCGCGATCAACTTCATCACCACGATCTTCAACATGCGCGCGCCGGGCATGACGCTGCA
>ERZ1645187.230-NODE-230-length-54883-cov-15.892974_pt1 | contig 54883 bp, 43 predicted proteins | sample MGYA00575352_ERZ1645187 | MGnify/ENA primary metagenome ERZ1645187 (study PRJEB40837, sample SAMN11349314) | freshwater sediment metagenome | isolation source: river sediment | host: Sediment | place: India: Wazaribad , New Delhi | collected 2017-02-21 ... | reverse complement strand
AATATTTCTCAAGCCAGGCCGCCACAAAAGTTGAATGTACGGATTCTGTAAATCCTGACTGAACAATAAAACCCATTGTTTTTGAGCGAGTTGACCTGTTATGAAAGAGCTCTTCAAAAAAAGTTTTCACGATAGCCGGCATCGAATCTGTATAAAGCGGAAAAATAATAATAACAGTATCAACACTTTCAAATGCCGTCATCAGTGCTTGCCTGCTGCTTGCAGATGCAAGGTAAAACACCTCAAAAGGCTCTTGAGAAACAGAGGCAAATCCTTCCAAAAACTTATCGGCAAGAATCTTTGAATTGCTTTTTTTGTTGCGTGGCGAACCGTTAATGATGAGTAGTGACATGGGCTGTTTCCTCCGGATTATGTTCTTCAATAAGATTCATATACAACATCTTAGCATGAAAGTTGATAGCAAGCCGATCGTACATATCCCGAACGATACGCAAATCTTCTTCGTCAGTATCTGCTTCTTTTGAGAGTATCAAACCAAAATTCGGATACTTGTCATAGCGTTTTCGGTGATGCAGTTCTCCCAGCCTTATTTCGATATAAGGATGAATCAAAACCACAAAACGATCGGTGATGGTTTTGAGCAATGCAGAGGTGAAACCCGCTATCAATGGAGAAGCAAAAACAAAAAAATCGGCATTTATAACAGTCCTGAAAACCTGTTCGCCATCGTCGTTGTGCACACAGCGCCCGGGTGTTTTCCACCAGCACGTCCAGCAGCCTATGCAATGATGTAAATTCATCTCAGACAAATGAAAATGTTCAACCTGATGGCCATTGGCAACCAAACTGTTTTCGTAGCTTCGAAGCCAACCGTTCATCTGGTTTTGATTTGGCGAAGGATCGCCATTAAGGATTGCAATGCGCATCGGGAATAGAATTATTCAGTAAAAATGATCAAAACCATTGATGTTTTGACAGCTTAAATAAAATTTAATCTAATGACAAAAACTGAAACTTTAGGTTGTAAACACCAAGCAAAACTGTGCAAAAAAAGAATACCGAATGAAAAGAAAAAAGGCTACAACTTGATTAGTTGTAGCCTTTTAAATATCAAGTGGAGAATAACGGAATCGAACCGATGACCTTTTGACTGCCAGTCAAACGCTCTAGCCAACTGAGCTAATTCCCCATTGAGGGAACAAAATTACTAAAATTCGGTTTTAAAAAGCAAGAGACACAAAAAATTTCTGGCCTTGCCTGTATCTTTGTAGCATGAAACGACTTTTTATTGCCATTCATTTGCAAGCTGCACCTGCCCTGCTTTTGCTGCTGGAGCAACTAAAACAACAATTAGCCCGGGAGCGCATCAGCTGGGCCAAGTCCGAAAACATGCACCTCACGCTCAAGTTTATCGGCGAAACGCCCGAAAAGGCCATTCCGGTTATTGTTTCGGCTATTGAACAGGCTTTGGAATCGCAAAAAAGCTTTGAATTTACTTTTGATCGCACAGGGGTTTTTGGCAGCCGCTACGATCCGCGTGTGATTTGGCTGGGCAGCAGCAAAACTTCTGCCGAAATGAATCTTTTGGCCGAAAAAGTGATTGATGCCTGCGACCGCTCAGGTTTTGCGCGCGACAGACAAAATTTTGTGCCGCATCTTACTTTGGGCCGCATCAAAGGCTTGGAAGATAAGCCATCATTTCAGCGCGTGATGCAACAACTGCCACAACAAGTGTTTCAGCAATCAGCCGTAAAAGAAATCATTCTGTTCGAGAGCATTTTGCGCAAAGAAGGTCCGCTGTATGTCCCGATACACCGTTTCGTGTTGGGTTGATTTTATCTCAACAGGCTTATTTATAATGACATATATAAGCCGTTTCTTCGGTCATCTTCACCTTAAACTTCACGTCTTTGGCCACAATGAATGTCTCGAAAGGCTTGTATGTTTTCCAGCTTGTTTCGCCGGGGAGCATCACCTCCATATTGCCCGATACAACTGTCATGTATTCAACCGTTGAGGTGCCAAATTCGTATTCGCCGGCTTTCATGGCGCCAATTGTTGCCGGGCCATCTGCGTTGTCAATGGCTATTGACATCACTTTTCCATCAAAATAACTGTTCGTTTTAAACATGGTTAATTCTTTTTAAAATATTAGGATATCATTCATTTTGATCATTATAGCCAAAAAGTCTGCGCGCTTTAATGCGTTTGGCAACAAAAACGGGAACATCATTTTCCCAATCGGCATTTGAAGTTCTGATTTTTTCGAGCACTTCATGAGAATAAACACGCAGATAAGCGGGATTGACGCCCGGAATGTCAAGGATTTTTCTGTTGGCAGCTAAATGGTGCAGCAAATGTGCTGTTTCGTGCGTAAAAACAAGGTCTTTGATTGTGATGAGCTTTTCCGAACTTGTATCTAAAGCCGGATAGATATACATTTTGGTGTTTTCAGGAAAAAGCTTTCCCAGGGCTTCCACAATTCCACCACGCAAACTGCTGTAATATTTGGGATGCATCACTTTGATAAAGGTCTCAATCCCAACGATAACCCTCATTTTGATGATTCGAAACTGCGACATATAATCCACCAGTTTGTAAAACTCCCTAAAGTTGGAAACCATCACATTTTGACCCATTTCGTTGAGCACATCCACACGATCGAGGAAGTCGCGCTCGTCAAAATCGCCTTCCTGTAAAAGGTTGTTGAGTGTTATCTCGCAGAGTGGCAAGGTGTTGTGTTTATCGTAATCTTCATCTTTTTTGAACAAGGCAAAACTTGTTTTGAGCATATCAATGCTCACATAGGTCACGGGCCGAAAACTACCTCTGAAAATAAGCACGTTTTTTTTGTAAACCATATCATCCGGCTCCTGTACATGACCATTGCGATCAAACATAATGGCGTTTGTCATGCCGTTTTTCACCAATTGAACACAGAGCAAACGATTGTCAATATACGAAAGATCGGGGCCGCTCATATGTATCATTGTCACAGCCACGCGGTCGGTGGCAAGGTTGTCCATGAGCGAGAGCAGAAAACTGTTTGGACGTTGCCAGTGATAAAAGCAGGCATAGAGCAGGTTTACGCCCAACACACCGAGGGTGTTTTGTTGAAGCAACGCATCATTTTCATAAAGCCTAACATGGATGATCACCTGGTTGGGCTCGCTTTGCGGGTTGAGCTGAAACTTAACACCAAGCCAACCGTGGCTGATGTTGTCTTTTCGGAAGTTGAGTGTTGAAACGGTGTCGGCAAAAGCGAAAAAACGCAGATCGGGAAGACTTGTCGAGGCAAGCAGGCCTGTAAGCTCCTCATATTCGGCATCAAGCATGAGTTCGAGCCGCTCGCGCGAGACATAGCGTCTGGATGATTTGTCTTTGCAATAGATGGCATCACTGTAGCGCTTGTCGTAAGCAGAGATAGATTTGGCGATGGTGCCGGATGCTCCTCCAGCCTGAAAAAAGTTGCGCGCCACTTCCTGCCCGCCGCCGATTTCGGCAAAACTGCCAAAAATCGTTGGGTTGAGGTTAATTTCCAGCGCCTTGCGATTGACCGTTAGTATTTCGTTGCTTACTGCCATAAACTGTCTGAATGAGTGGAGCAAAGGTAAAGGATTTCCGTTGATAGAGAAACCACCGCGGTGCTGACAGGCAAAATGATTACTTTTGTGTGATGAAAAGAATTGCCATTTTTGCTTCGGGCAGCGGCACCAATATGGAACGTATTGCCGGTTATTTTTCAAATAACAGCGAGGTTGAGATTTGCCTTGTAGTCTGCAACAAGAAAGGTGCAGGCGTTATTGATCGTGCCGCAAAATTTGGTATTTCTGTTGAGATGATTGACAGGCAAAGCTTTTATCAAACGGATAAGCTTGCAAACAAACTTCGCTTATTAAACACCGATTTATTGGTGCTTGCCGGATTTTTATGGTTGATTCCGGCTTCGTTGCTGGAAGCATTTCCTGGAAAAATCATCAACATCCATCCGGCATTGCTTCCTGCTTATGGCGGTAAAGGCATGTTTGGGATGCGGGTTCACGAAGCTGTTGTTGCAGCCGGGGAACAGTTTTCGGGCATCACAATTCACTATGTGAACGAGCATTATGACGAAGGAGCGGTGATTTTTCAGGCAAAAACAGAACTTGTCCACGATGAAACACCCGAGAGTCTCGCCGTCAAGATTCACGAACTTGAGTACAGGTTTTTTCCGGAAGTAATAGCTGAATTGCTTCGCTGATTGTGTTAATTGTGCTTGTCTTTAATTCCGATGGCTTCGTTATGTGCATCATTCATGTCAGTCATTTACAACAGTAAACTCCTGACCTTCAATCCGCACATGCCTCGCCCTCAAAATTAAAACTCAAGCACCAGACATTATCGACAGGCAATTAAAGTTGCCGGCAACAAAAGATGTTTGTGCTGAAATCAGCGTATCTTTTTCACCTCAGCCTCAAGCCGCGCGTACCATTCCTCCCCAAACCGTCTTACCAAAGCTTCCTTCAAAAATTTGTACAATGGCAGTCCTGCTTTTTCGCCTTTGCGTTTTGCGGGCACACAAATGCTCCACTGATGGTAGGTAAGATGTGTGAAACCGTCTTTCTTTAACAGCCGAACCGGATAAAGATGACAGCTCACTGGCTTACGGAAAGTGGTTTTTCCTTCGAGCCAGGCTTTTTCAATTGCACAAAAACTCACGCCATTTTCGTGAAAACCGGCAAAAGCGCATTCGCGGTCGTTTACCAGCGGAGTAACAAGATTGCCCAGTTCGTCGTAATCAAAAACACCTTGTTCCTCAATCACTTTGATGCCGGCTTCGGTCATATATGCGCGATAAATCTCAAATTCATCCTCCATCAGCTCGATTTCGTGGTCTTCGAGTGGTGCGCCGGCATCGCCCCCCACACAGCAATCGCCTTTGCAGCGCGGAAGATCGCAGATAAAACGTGCCTGGATCAGGTCGTCTCTTACTATCGTGTTGTCAATGATAATCATGGGGCAAAAGTAAAGGAAGTTTTTGAAATTGACTTCGAAGCATCTGTGCGGTTTGCGCTGCAATGGTAAAACGTTCAAATGCAAGGATTAATTTGTCAAATATTCATACAAGGCTAATTTGTTTATTAGTTTTGTTGAGAATTTTATTGCCATTAACAATAATTGCTTGTGAAAATACGCCATCTGATTATTGGATTTCTGTTTTCGGGATTCTTTCCGCTTTTTTGTATGCCAAAAGTATTTACAGAAAATAAATCTGATAAGATTTTCAATTACAGCCATGATTTTTCTGTTGATATGCAAGCTCAATTATCAATGGTTTCAAATTCTGTTTTAACTGACATGAAGCAAAACAAGCCTGCAACAAAAAATACTTTTCACAAAGGAGTGAATATCACAAACTGGTTTCAAACCAATGGAGCGCAAGGAATCCAGTATCGAAAATACACGAAAAAGGATTTCATGGACATCAAAAGCCTTTGATGTGATGTGATTCGCCTGCCTGTCAATCTTCATGAAATGACCTTGGGGGAGCCTGACTATTTGATTGATCCATTGCTTTTTACTTTTCTTGATTCTGTAGTGGGTTGGGCAGAAGCGCTTGAAATTCATCTGATCATTGACAACCACAGCTTTGATCCGTCAATCAATACGAGTCCTGAAGTTGCGGATGTTTTGGTAAGCGTCTGGCCGCAAATTGCCGGTAGATACAGCAGCAAGTCCAACTTCATTTGGTATGAAATACTCAATGAGCCCCATGGCATCTCAAATGCTTTGTGGGGAGCTATTCAGCAGCAAACCATTGATGCAATAAGGCAAGTTGATGCGCATCACACCATCATCGTGGGTCCTTCTGGTTACAACAGTTACAATGACCTTGATGATATGCCTGTGTATGCCGACACCAATCTTTTGTACACCTTTCATTTTTATGATCCTTTTGTTTTTACACACCAGGGAGCCAGTTGGGTGAGTCCTTCGATGGAACCACTGGCAGGAGTACCATTTCCTTTTCACCCCGATTCCATGCCGGAATGCCCGCCTACTTTGCAAGGTAGCTGGATCGAAGGTGCTTTGAATAATTATCCTGGCGAGGGCACTGTCGCGAAAATTAAGTCATTGATTGACATCGCTGTTGATTTTCGAGATACACGCGGAGTTGATGTTTTTTGCGGAGAATTTGGTGTGTTTATCCCCAACAGCAAAGCGTCTGACCGTGTTGTCTGGTATCAAGAAGTAAGAACATACCTCGAAGAAAAGGAAATTCCCTGGACTATTTGGGATTACAGAGGCGGATTTGGCCTATTCGGGAAAGGATCGAACGAGTTTTTTGAACACGATCTTAATATCCCTTTGGTAGAAGCGCTTGGATTAAATGTGCCGCCACAAACACCTTTTATGCCTTTTGCTGATTCTGTAGGATTTGCTGTTTATGATGATTTTATTGGCGCAAACATCCTGGACGCAAGCTGGTCGCCTGATACACTTAGTTATTACGCTGAAACCTATCCCAACAATGGAAATTATTGTATTTATATAGCGGGCTTTGCCCAATATCGTTCAGTAGTATTTGATTTTGTGCCGGATCGCGACTTTGGAAAGCTTGTTCAAAACAACTATGCACTTGACCTGTTTGTGAGAGGAAACAACCCGGAGATCAAACTTGACCTTCGCTTTCTGGACACAAAAACCGGTGCTGACGATCATCCATGGAGAATGAGAACAACGATCAGCCACCTCAATACAACCTTCGACAAACGGTGGCATCACATGCATATTCCACTGAATTCGTTCACCGAACACGGTTCCTGGGACAATGGGCAGTGGTACAATCCCGAGGGACTGTTTGACTGGGAATCCGTCGACCGTTTTGAAATCGTAGCAGAATATGCATCACTCGATGGACAGAAAATTTGGCTTGACAATATCTTTCTCACCGAGCTTGATACTGCACAAGTGCACGAAACAGCCACTTTAGGGCTTTCAACCGATATTCATGAAGCATTGATATTAAATGCTTTTCCAAATCCGTTCAACAAAAAGATCGTCTTTACTTTTGCTACCTCGCCGAAAGAATCCTTTACACTCTCCATTTATTCCATTTCAAATCAAAAAGTAGTTGATTTACTATTTGAAGAGACTGCTCCGGGTTCGTTTGTTGCTCAATGGGATGGATGCAATAAACATGGACAACGTTTGCCTGCCGGCGTTTACTTCTGCAACTTCTATGGGGAAGAAAAAACCGAAACAGTAAAAATTATTCTCCTTGAATGATTGAAGTCCTTTAAGTTAGTTAATAATCAAGATAGCCTTGTATTCTTTTAATAAGTTAGGTTTGTTCCGGCTGATGATTTTCAAACATCAATGGATTTTTGACACTCAGTTTAAAAAACAATGCATCGCGAAGGTGTTTTCACGTTGATTCGCGATAGATTTTTAGTTGATTCTTTCAATGAAATGGAAGACTTGCCCCAAACAATTTTATTCTCTTTGCTTTTTTTTGATTTTCGATCAAAAGTGTATTAATTTTGACTTGAATTTTAACGCTCTTACTCACTTAAAACATTTTTTTATGAGAAAAATCTACCTTCTTTTTGTTCTTGTCATGCTTGGTTTTACACAGCTTTATGCACAGGCTGAATTCAATACCGGAACTATGTATGTCAATGTAAACACCTATGGCCGCATTCGTCTTTTCTCGCAGGATGAAGTCAGACACTTGCAGCGTGCTTCCATACTGGTGGGCACTCCTTCTGGGCAAGTGTTTGATTATGATCAGGATGCAGAGTCTCATGATCCAACTGAACTTGTTGCAAACCCCACCTGGGGCGATTTTGAAATTTATGGATCATTTGACAACACCTATTCAAACAATCCACCGGCTGTTGAAGTAAAACTCAATGCCTACGGCTGGACCAACAAAAGTTTCACTGTTTTAAAGTTTGATGTCAAAAACCTCGAAACAGCTGCCATGAGTGCAACGATCGGGCTTGATATCATTCCTGAATTATCAGAGACTTATGGGATGGATACTGTAACTTATGATGCCACAACAGGTATTGTACGTTTTCATCGCGGCACCGACATGAATATGGGCATGAAATTGCTTTCGGCCGATTTTTCATCATTGACCTCTTTTGAATGGTTTGATGGTTATATGACCGACGCCGGCTATTGGGGTTGGATGAACTCGGGCGGATTGCAGCCCCGGTATGTTTCAAACACAGCCGATGGCCCGGTAACCATTACAGCACAAGCTCCGGTGAATATTGCGCCACAAGCTTCCTTTGAAGTGTTTTATGCATTTGCAATCGGCACAACGCAACAAGCCATGCTGGCAGGTTTGAGTGAAGCTCAGGAAAAATACGACGCGCTTTTTGCAGGTTTGGGCGACATTTCGGCCAATCCGAATGCGCTAAGGCTTGGAAATAACCACCCAAATCCTTTCAATGGTCAAACGAGTATCAGCTACTACCTTCCTTCCAATGGAAAAGTCAGCCTGAGAGTGTTTGATCAGCTTGGAAACGAGGTGGCCACCCCTGTCAACGAAGTTCAAAGCACCGGCATTCATACTATTGACTTTGATGCCTCAGGTCTTGCAGCAGGTTTGTATTACTACACCCTCACTTTTGGCAGCAACCGACTGACACATAAAATGATCATTTCAGAATAATGCATTTTCAAACAACAAAAAAGGCAACCCGGAAGCGGGTTGCCTTTTTTGTTGTTAAATGAAATGCTTAAACTACAGCTTGATCCAGCTCACCTGCATAGCGTGAGGACTCACACCTGTGAGCCAGTCTTCGAGACCTGAGCCATCGAGGTTGGAGCGTACAATTTTCCCGTCAGGTGCAGAGTTGGAAATTTTATATGCCCATAGAAGTTTTTCGCGTTTGTGGTCAATGGTAACACCCCAGGTAGCCTTGCTTCCATACTCACCAATTTTTGAAAGTGCAGAGCCGTCCAAATTGCACATATACATGCCATTTTCTTCCACCGGAGAGGGTGTTGAGCCGTAAATCGCCATATAAACCTTGCCCGTTGTAAAATCAACTTCAATGGCAGTTCCGTCAATGTCAACCACGTGCTCAGTCAAGCCTGATCCATCAAGATTGACCGACCAGTAACCACCGGTATAGTCGGTTTTATCATTTACAAGGTAGATTTTCTGATTATCCGGATCATATTGCATATCAATAGGATACTCAGGTCTTATGCCTTCGGTGCTGATGAAGACTTCAGCTGCTGTTCCATCGAGGTTGCAACGGTAGATGCCACCAGGTCTGCCCCAATAGAGTTTATCGCCAATCACCATCAGCGCTTCGGGCGAATCAACGATTTCCTGGCCGGGCACGCTGACATCAAGAATCCTTTTAGGGTCCTTGCCTTCCGGATCAAAGCTGTAGATGACACCAAGGCTATAGTCAGAAACGAAAACCCTGCGCGAAGCAGAGTCCACTGCAATACCATATGGACGCGAGAGTTCGACAGTCTCAAAATCAATGACTACTGGTGCATTATCGTCCAGGATCACATAATGAACACCACCTCCGGCAGGATTCCTCGAGGTGAAATAAAGCACCTGCGATTGTCCTGCCAATGGATCTTTAGCATTGACGCTTAGCGTTTTGGAGATTTGATTGTAGTGCACATCGTTAACTGGTGTGCATGTAAGCGTGACGGAATAGAGGCCGGGAGTATCAAACTGCACCACGGGATTTTCTTCGGTTGAAGTGATCCCGTTGCCAAAATCCCATAAATACGCCTTGGCATTCAACGATTTGTTGGTAACGGTCATCACACAAGGTGCATTACCGTTGTTCGACAGGGTGTAGCTGAAATCGGCCTGAGTGCTGGCAGGCGGATTACCGAGTTCGTATTTTTCGCAAGCACCGATGCCTAAAACCAGAGGTATCAGGATCAGCAAATACAGCATTTTATTTTTCATTGTTTTCATTTTTTGATCAATAACCAGGGTTCTGTTGCATTTTTTTATTCGTTTGCATTTCGCTCAGCGGGATAGGAAACAGGGTGAATTTCTGATCTATACCTAACACTTCGGCAGCACGGCCTGTGCGTACCAAATCGTGCCAGCGGTGGCCTTCGAAAGCAAACTCGAATCTTCGTTCATTTTCAATGGCCAGTTTGAGCGAAGCAATGTCAGCGGCTTCTGTATCGGGCAATCCTGCGCGGTGTCTAATAACATTGATGTCGTTTTGAATAGCTGCCACATCGCCATTGGTGTAAGCTAGTGCTTCGGCATGGATCAGATACATTTCGGCAAGGCGCAACACGTTCACCCTGTCCACACCTCCTGCCACATCGTTGTATTTAGCCCCATAGGGGTTGTTTTTTTCATCATAACGAATGCTGACATCCAAACGGACATCCGCGGTGTCAAAAGCGGCTATAAGGCCAGCTGAAGGCGCTATTTCATATCTGCCATCGAGGTTTCGGGAGTAGTAATACTGAGCCAGACGGTTGAAGTTTTGTTTGTCATAAATAACTTCAAAGATAGACTCGGTGCTTGGAATGGCAGGATCGAAAAGATTTGAATATTTTGTTGCAAGACCGGGCAGGAAAGCAATGAGGTCGGACGACATTTGCATGGCCTTTGTAGCATAAGCAGCATCATTGGTAGCGTGGAATTGCGACAAATAAACACGGGCCAGCAAGGCTTTTGCGCTTGAACTGTTTGCCCTGCCTGCAATGGTTTTGTGTGACAATAAATCAATGGCTGTTTCCAAATCACTGATTGCGCTTGCATAAACATCTGTTTGACTGCTTTTTTCCAATTCCAGATTGCTCAGATCAAGGGTTGGCTGTGTGCGCAAAGGCACTCCGCCAAAAAAGCCGGCCAGATAGTGCTGCATCAATGCTCTGATAAACAATGCCTCACCCTGCATCTGGTTTTTCCCGGCAATAGAGCCGTAGGGGATATCAGGAAGTTTATAAAGGATATTGTTTACCCTGTTAATAACATCGTAGGCTGCTGTCCACATGCCATCAGCGATTGCATTCTCTGCCGGAATAGGCTTGTTCATAATATTGCCATAATCCTGTGTTGTGCCGGTCCACACGAGGTTGTCGGCAGCAAGGTCGGCAATAATCGCGGCATTGCGGCCATAAAGACCCACTGCCTGCAGGCCGCTGTAAGCGCCACGCATTGCACTCTCAACACCTGAGCTGTCTTTAAGCGCAATATCACTTGAAATAGACGCTGATGGTTCAACGTCCAACACTTTATTGCAAGAGGTCGTCAAAATAGCAGAAGCCAGTATCAAAAAAAGTATTTTTTTCATGTCTCGATTTTTTAAAGGTTAAAGACCAAGGTTAATACCAACCATGATTGTGCGTGACTGCGGATAGGTGAAGAAATCAGTACCCATCACCACATTGTCATTGCTGTAATAGTTCACTTCGGGGTCCATGCCGGTGTAGGCAGTAAAGGTGTAGAGGTTTTGGCCTGAAACATAAATTCTGGCTGATTTCAGTTTTATGGGTTTTAAAAGCTTTTGTGAGAAGTTGTAACCAAATGTCACGTTTTTAATACGCATAAACGAGCCGTTTTCGATAAAACGGGACGATTTCAGCTGGTCGCCTTCTTTGGGAATGTCGGTGATATCACCGGGATTCTTCCAACGATCGGCCATAAAAGCCAATTGATTGTCCTCGCCAATGCCTGATGCCAGGTAAATATTGGTTCCGTTAAAAATGTCATTTCCATAAACGCCCTGAAGGAATACCGAAAAATCAATGTTTTTATACGCAAATGTATTTGTGATTCCATAAGTGAAATCCGGGTTGGGATCACCGATTTTTTGACGGTCATCAGCTGTTATAGCACCATCTTTGTTGAGGTCTTCATAAACTAATTTCCCGGTTGTCGGATCAACACCAAGGCACACATAACCATAGAAAATGCCGGTTGGCTCGCCTTCCTGCACCCTGTTTCCACCACGTCCCTGATCATCAATAGGTTGGCCTTCATAGAGCAGAAGTATCTTATTTCGGTTTGCAGAAAAATTGAATGAGGCGTTCCATGTGAAATCTCCTCTGATATTTTGCGTATTGAGCAACAACTCAATGCCTTTGTTTTCGAGTTCACCGATATTCGAAAAAATGGAGGTATAACCTGTTGAAGGTGGCAGCGGCCTTTTGAGCAACAGATCGCGGGTGTGGTTGAGGTAAACATCAGCCACAAGACTGATGCGGTCATCAAACATTCCGAGATCGAAACCAAGACCGGTTTGCATTGTCGTTTCCCATTTCAGGTCAGGATTAGGCAACTGTGTAGGTGCAATACCCGGACGCTGGCCATAGTTGAAACCTCCTCCGTAGAGGCCAAGAGAGGCAAAATCGTCAATGCCGTCGTTTCCTGTCAAACCTACGCTGGCGCGCAATTTAAGCTCGCTTACCGCTTTAACGGAATTCATGAACGACTCTTCCTTAACACGCCATGCAACAGAGGCTGCGGGAAAATATCCATAGCGGTTGTTTTTCCCAAACTTTGATGAGCCGTCGGCGCGTGCTGTCAGCGTAATGATGTATTTGTATTGATAATTGTACTTAAACTGACCGAAATATGAATTCATTCCACGTTCAAGGCCATAAGCCGAGGCAGATCTGATTGAGCCGGCCGAAGTGATATATTCAAGGTTTTCATTCGGGAATTCCACGGCTTCAATATAGGTGTTTCTGCTCGCATACTTTTCAAGGCTGTATCCCGCCAAAGCTTCAAAATGATGTGTTTTTTCGACGGATTTAATGTATTGTAACACATTGCTACTGACAAGGTTGCTCACATAGGTTGTGCCTTCGATGCCCAAACCATTGTATTTTGCACCCTGAGCAACAGTGATCGGGTCGTATTCATGCTCGCGCAAAAGGTATTGATCTGCACCCCACTTGCTTGTAAAAGTGAAATCATTCAGGAATTTGTATTCAAGATACACATTTCCATTGTTGCGGTTGGTAAAAGCCTCGTTGATAGTGTGGTCAATGATTGCTACGGGGTTGGCATAAGGTCCATCTTCGTTGTAGCTGCCATCAGGGTTTAAAACGGGATAAATGGCCGGAATGGAAAGGGCGTTGGGTAGTGGGCCATAAAGCGTTTGATCGCCTTCCACACGGTTGTTTTTGGAATAACTCATCATAATGCTCCCGCCGATGGTAAGGTTATTCAATAGTTTATGATCAACGTTCAAACGTCCGGTGTATCGGTCAAAACGGGTTGATTTAACCGTTCCATCCTGACTGAAATAATTTCCTGAAATGAACATCCTTGTTTTGTCATTGCCACTGCTGACCGAGAGCTCGGTGTTTGAGGTTGGAGCTGTTTGCAGGATTTCTTTCATCCAATCGGTGTCAACACCTAGCACATTGGTGCCTTTATATTCGTTCCATTGTGCTGCGTTCATCAATTTCGGGAGTCGCTCTGCCGGAAGGGTTTGCCAACCGTAGGATGTGTTGAGATTGACACTGGATTTTTGAAAATTTCCTTTTTTTGTAGTGATCAGCATTACGCCATTGGATGCTCTTGCACCATAAATGGCTGTGGCAGAGGCGTCTTTAAGGAAAGTAACTGATTCTATGTCATTCGGATTGATATCCGAAAGCGCATCAATTTCTTGTCCGCTGTATCCAATCTGGCCATAACTGCCCGAGATTACCGGCATACCATCCACAATCACAAGTGGCTGGTTGCTGGCAGTGATAGAGCTTCCTCCCCTCATCTTAATGGAGTTTTGGCCACCGGGTGTTCCTGAGTTGATGTTGACGCTCACACCTGCCACCTTGCCCTGAAGCACTCCATCAATGGTTCGGACGGGGGCGTTTTTTAAATCATTTTCATTAACAACACTCACCGCGTTGGAAATGAGTTTTTTGCTGGATGTGGAATATCCCACAACAACAATTTCGCCAAGGTCAACTTTGTTTTCCTGAAGCGAAACATTGATAAGCATCCTTTTGTTGACAGGAACTTCAACAGCTTGCATGCCCACATAGCTGAACAGCAGGGTTGCATCAGCAGGGGCTTCGAGTTTGTACACACCGTCCAGATCCGTTGTTGTGCCCTGGGTTGTTCCCTTCACCTGAACGGTAACTCCGGGGATAGGCTGCCTGTCGGCTGCCGAAGTCACAGTTCCGGTGATGTGAATGGATTGGGCAAACAATGAACCAATGAACAATGTCAGGACAAAAGTCAACAGTACATTTTTTTTCATTTTTTGGTTTTTTGTGGTTAGTAAATCAATTATTCAATTTTTTTTAATTCAATATGCATTTTCGAAAGGCTAAGGTTTACACTCACCAAGGTGTAGGATGGTGAGCTGTTTTCTCTATTGAGAATAAACGCTTGGCTATCGTTCGTTTTTGAAAGAGTTATCTGATAGGCAATATCTTTTTCCGTAAAATTCAGACTGCTCACGGATTGATTGGTTTTATTGTTCATCAAATACTTAGTAATGAGCCTCTGAAAAGTGGGTGCAGCTGCAAACATGCCCCCTGGAAAAGGATATGATTCCTCATATTCTTCATTTCCTGAAAGCAAAATCTTCTCTGCCGAAGGTACTATCAATCCGGTGACGAAATGATAACTGTCACCAGATTCAAGGTAATGTATTTTTAGATTTTCTATTGATGACAAGGTTTCAGAAGATTCGATTTTTGCATGCGTGGCATCAAAAATGGTTACAGCCGCAGCACCTGCCACTTTCATCCGGTCTTCTTTTCCATAATAAACCAGGGCCGTATTTTCGTCAATTCCAAAAGCGATAGGCTGCGCGGTGTAGGCCATTGCAACCAAAAGGCGTCCGGTGCGCGAACGTGCATGAAAATGCTGATCAACCAGCCCATGCGGAAAGAAACCAAGTCCTTTTGTCAATAAAACACCTTGATGGCCGGGTAATTCTTCGCCAGGCGGGCTTGTCTCTGCGCCATACATAAGTGCCTCGAGGCTGCTTCCGTTGCCTATCATCGGATCGCTCATAATTGCAGCTCCGGCACTTGTGCCACCGATAAGACCGCCTTTTTCAAAAACATCCCAAACAGCGTCAAGCACTGCGGTTCGGCTTCCATCAGGCAAATGAAGTGTTTTGATGATGCGCAGCTGATCGCCGCCCGAAAACCAAACACAATTGCTTTTTCTAACCAGGTTGGCCAACAGCTCGTCATTGCCATTGTTGAGCCATGTTGCTTCATTCACATCGAGGGTGCTGTCGTCGTCTTCCATGGCAATTGGAATCAGGTGAATATTTTCAGCTTTGGCGCCGTGCCGGATCAGGCCTTTGCTAAAATAGGCAAACGTTTGTGCTGCAACACCGCTTGCAGCAGGAATCACCGAGATCACTGCCTTTTCAGCGCCACCCGACAAGCGTAGGATTTCATCGAAAATTTCCTGGTTATCTGCCTCAAGACCACCGCCAACGATCATCAGATTTCCTTGTGAAAAGGCAGAATGAGGAAGCATCAGACTACCGCAATAAAGACAAACCAGAAAAAACAGTCTGACCATAAGTATTTGATTTATAATTTTATAAATTTTGAAGAAACGATTTTTCCTGTCGCTGTTTCCTTAAGCTGAATACTATAAATGCCGGAAGAAAGATAAGATAACGAAAGCGGCATTATACTATTCTGCGCATGGCCGCCTTTTATAAACCTGCCCATGCTGTCAACAATTTTCCAATCATATGAACTGAAATTTGTTTCAACCAGCAAAACATCGGATACCGGATTTCCTGATAGCTTGAAAAAGACTTTGTTGGCATTTTCGTCCAAAGCTGAGGCATCTGTTGTTCCCAATATATAAGGCAGTGTTTCATCAACAAATGACAGTGTGAGTTGCTCAAAACCAGCTTCCATCCTGGGTGTGGCACTGCTGCTTCCACTGCCTGTTTGTGTGACCAAAGCAGCTGCTCCACCTTCATTGCGAAGTATCATAATCGGGTGTTGTCCGTAGCCAAACAGCGTTGTTTTGCCATCAATTGGTTGCACTTTCAGGTAGTTTTTGGCAGTGAGCCAAATGCCGTATCGGAGGGTATCTGTTGCCATGCCATACGGAATGGCAGTCGCAGTGTTTTCATAAAAATCCGCGTGGAAATAGGTGTTGGGCATTATCATACTGTTGCGGAGCATTCCAAATCCCGGACTGAATGTAAGTTCGCCATACCAGGAAGCAAGCTCGGTATAGTAATTATCAACAACTATTTTACCTGCAAAACGTGCATCATCCCCTGCAAAGGCAGCAATAATTCCAGGGCTGTGAAGCCTGCTTTTTAGAAGCTCTCCATTTGGAGTAGTTAAAAAATCAATTAACGCTTCTGTTGTGTTTGCAACAAACAACAACTTTCCGGCAGCATTGATTTTGTCAGCCAAAGCCGTGTTGCTTCCATTGGTGTTGTTCATTAAAAAAACATCAACATCCGGCAAACCAAGTGTAATCAATTGGTTTTTAAATGTTTGTGCGGTGTTCTCGTTTCCTGTCATCAACAAAACCTGATCGGACAGGTTTCCGCTTAGATTGACAAGGTCGTTGAGCATTGCCGTATTGTTCGAAAGTGTATTGCCTCCGCTGGCAAGCAAAGTAAAGTTGCCGGTTTCTTCCATTTCGTTTGTCGGAAGAAGCCGATCAAGCGTCGGAATTGTTACTTCAGCTGTGTTGAAGTTATAAGTACATCCTTGTATCAGCTGTTTCACCTGCAAACCGGGGTGAAGCAATTTGGTGCCGTTGAGCGAAAACGGATCAGTGAAATTGAAGATGTTGGCGCAACCAGTGCCATAAACTGTTCCAATTCGGTTCTCATCCACCGTCATACAGGTCATATCGTCCATCCCCAAACCGGTAAGCATAAGCTGATGATCCAGATGATATTTGGCCAAAAAACCGGCAAGACGACCGAATCGTGCTCTCTCGGAAAAATGGGTGTCGAAAATAAAACCGGGGAAAAAATCGAAAAAGTCATCCGCAAGGGTCATATATCCGTTTTGTGGATTCTCAATGGCTTCGTAAGGGTAAACCGTTCCGTTTTTTGCCGTGAAAACAACCGAAGAAAGGATGTGCATTCCGGCCGAAGTGCCGGCAAGTGTTCCCCCTTTCGCAAAAAGTTCCTGAGCTGCCTGTTGCAGTTTGGTGTCTTTGTAAAACCGATAATAATCGTATTGGTCTCCGCCTCTGAAAAAAATTACGTCATAGGTTTTGAGTGTATCGTATAATATCTGGCTATCGGCACTATCCCTTGATGAAACACCAAACTCACGTGCAAACGAAGCACCACAATACTGTTTCAGATACGGAGCCAGACTGCCTGTTGATGCCCCGATGACGGCCACCCGTTTTCCTTGAACTGCCCATTTGTAAGCGGGCACATTCCAGCTGTTGGCTCCGTTCTTTTCAGAGCCGCCGCCTACGATTAAAAATCTGCCTGTCTGTGGTTTAGCAAACGTGGCAAAAACTAAAAAAACCACGAATGTAATAAGCGTCCGTTTCATGCAATCGTTTGAAGTAACAGGCGAAATTAGAGAATTTTTTCGCAAGCCAAAAAAATCAATAATTTTGAGACAAATAAATAGAACACTGATGATCAAATTGTTTAAAAACGCTGATGTTTATTCGCCTTTTTCTCTTGGCAAAAAGGATGTTCTTATTGCCGGAAAAACAATTGTTGCAATACATGAAGCCATTCCTGTTCCCGAAGGCCTTGAAGTGGAAGTGATTGACTGTGAAGGAAAAATTCTGATTCCGGGTTTGGTTGATGCACATGTGCACATCACTGGAGGAGGAGGCGAAGGCGGTCCCGGCTCGCGCATGCCTGAGCTTGAAGTTTCGATGATGGTTGAGGGTGGTGTGACAACAGTAGTGGGCTGCCTTGGCACCGATGGAATAACCCGTAGTGTTGACAGCGTACTGATGAAAGTGAAATCACTTCGCGCCAAAGGCATGTCGGCATGGATGTACACCGGAGCTTATCAGGTACCTCCACCAAGTATCACGGGAGATATTAAACGGGATATCGCGCTGATTGAAGAAGTTGTTGGCCTGGGCGAAATCGCAGTTTCCGATCATAGGTCCTCTGTTCCAACCACTGACGAACTTGCCAAACTAGCCGCACACACGCGCGTGGCCGGAATGATCGGGGGAAAAGCCGGAATTGTTAACGTACACATGGGTGATGCCGTGGATCCGTTTCGTCCAATACATAAAGTGGTTGAAAATAGTGAGTTAGGATATAAGCAATTTGTTCCGACTCACTGCAACAGAAATGCTTACATTTTCGAAGACGCGAAAGAATATGGCAAAAAAGGTTATGTGGATATAACAACAAGCTCTTATCCATACTATGCGGACGAAGAGATTAAGCCGGCAACAGCCTTGCGTCTTCTGCTTGAAAGCGGCGTGCCGATCGGGCATATCACTTTTACTTCAGATTCTTGTGGTTCATTGCCCGGTTTCGACCCTGTAACAGGCAAACTTGTTAAAATCGAAATGGGGCTGCCTTCGTCTGTGCTTCGCGAGATAAAAGAAGCTGTTATTGAGGAAAAACTATCCCTGGAAACCGCTTTGCAGGTAGCTACTTCAAACCCTTCGGACATCCTTCAATTGAAGGGAAAAGGCTATATCAAGGTTGGTTATGATGCCGATCTGGTTTTGCTTGACCGGGAGCTTACTATAGTTAAAGTAATGGCAAACGGATTGTTTGTAGGATAATATTGATCTATAATCATTTATGAAAAAGCTCCTCATCGCTCTTCTACTGATTTGTTTGCCTTTTTCGGGAAGTATAACAGCGCAAACGAAATATGCTGTTGAACCACCTACCAGAAACGACTTTGTGCCACTGCTTTATCAGCTGGCCGATGCTTCGATGCAAGGCAGAGAAACAGGGACAGAAGGCGGCAGAAAAGCCGCTGCGCTTATTGCCACTAAGTTTGCTGAAGCAGGAATTCAAAGCTTTTACGAAAGCTATTATCAATCGTTCGGGCTGATAAAAACTTCTGTGTCTTCTGCCGGTCTGGCTGTTGAAAGTGCGGAAGAAGGGTTAAAAAGCATTGCCGATTTTCCGGGAGAAGAGCTCTTTTTACTTTCATGTGCCGATGATTTTAATGTTTCTTCATCACTGGTTTTCGCCGGCTACGGGCTGTTGAGTGCCGACAGCACTTACAATAGTTTTGCAAATTTAGATGCTAAAAACAAAGTTGTGGTGGTGCTTGAGGGAGTTCCGGGCGAGGCCGATACCACCGGAAAAGTATGGCAAACTTTTGGCAGAGCCTTTGCCAATGAAGGCAATTTGTTGAAAATGAAAAGAAACACAGCCAAAAACTTTGGCGCCACAGCGCTTGTTGTGCTTCGAACTTCACAAAAAACCGACTCTTTCGTTCAGTGGGTGTCCGACATCACAGGTGATGACTGGGTAAACTATCCCGACAGCGACTATTGGTTTGATGATAACCGTCAAAATGCGTGTGTTCCGGTGGCACTATGCAATTACAACAACAGCCGTAATATTGCTAATCTGCTTCAGATTAACCTTGAGTCTGCTATTTCAGCTTTGACACAATCCACAAAAGCAGGTTTTGCAGAACAAAAGCCTTTAATAACACAACTTTGGGCAAAGCTAAAGCGTGAACAAACCGAGGCACGCAATGTTATCGGAATGATAAAGGGCGTTGACACAACCCGAACCATTGTCATCGGAGGGCACTACGATCATTTGGGTATGCGTGGCGAGCACATTTATCACGGGGCTGATGATAATGCTTCCGGAGCCTCCGGAGTGGTTGCTTTAGCCCGAAAATGGGCCGAAAACAACACTACTCCACAATGTAACCTGGTGTTTGCCTGCTGGGATGGCGAAGAGAAAGGCCTTTTTGGAAGTCGCTACTTCGTAAATCATTTAACAGAACAGCAAAAGGTTTCGACGAAACTTTACTTTAATATGGATATGATCTCGCGCAGCGCTGAGGAAGACAGCCTAAGGCGTGTTGTGAGTGTTGGCATTCGAGCGCAGGACACCGGTTTGATTCAGATGGTGCAACGATGCAACACGATAACAAACAGTGCATTTGACCTTGATGTTTGGGATGTCAACGGACACTCCGGCAGTGATTATGCGGGTTTTAAGGATAATAGCATTCCCGTGATGACATTTTTTTCGGGTTTTCACAGCGATTACCATAGTCCCCGGGACACAAAAGAGCGAACAGATCCTGTAAAGATGGAAAAGATACTAAAGCTTGTGAACGAGTGTATTCAACACGTTCATTATTAATCTATTCTGCCAGCCACAGCGATGGGTTAAGAAGCGTTTTACCTTGCCAAATCTCAAAATGCAGCTCTGTTTTACCTTCTGATTTGTCTGTGTGAACCTTGCCAATGTCTTCGCGTGTGTTCACCTTATCGCCTCGCTGAACAGAAACATGGTCAAGGTTCGAATAAACAGTAAAATAGTCACCATGCCGAAGGATAACCGCATTGTTCGTAGGCGTAATCTTATTCACGCTCACCACCACACCCTCGAACACGGCTCTGGCTTTGCTTCCTGCCGGACAGGCAATATCAATACCGTTGTTGTTAATAATCACCTTTTTAAGCACCGGGTGGTTTTGTTTTCCGAAATAGGATGACACAACGCCTCTCTCAACCGGCCATGGAAGTCGGCCCCTGTTTTGCGTGAAACTATTGCTCAGTAACTGTTCTTCGGGAGTGAGCGTCATGAGCTTATCCTTTGAAATGCCGGGCTTCGCGTTTTTATTGCTTTGATTTTTGGCAATTTCTTCAGCGATGATTGCCTCAATTTGCCTTTTCAGTCTCAATGCAGCCTGCTCTTTGTCACGTATTTCGGCCTGGAGATTTTTTTCCTGCTGGCTAATTTTTTTAACTGTTTGGTCAATCTGCGCTTTTTCGGCAGCCAAGATGAGCTGCTGCTTACGTTCTGCATCCAAAAGACCGATCTTTTCGCTTTTTTCTGCTTCGAGTTGCAATTTCTGCTTACTGAGCTTGTCCTGTGTTTCGTTCATGCGCGCGATCTGGTTCTGGCGCAAAGCACTGTATTGCTGCAGGTATTTCAAGCGGCGATATGCTTGATTGAAATCGTCGGCAGCAAAAACAAACATCAATTGGTTGAGTCCGTTACGGTTTTTATATGCGAATGAAATCATTTGGGCATATTCTTTTTTTAACCCGGCCAGGGTGCCTTCTGTTTTCTCTAATTCGCGCGATGTGCGCTGCAATTTGTTTTCGGTTATTTCGAGTTGTTTACGGAGTGTTGCTATAAGATTTTCACGTTGCCGGATTCTGGACTGAAGGATAGATAATTCGTTAAGACTGAGATTCTTTGTTTTTTTTGTTTCTTCCAAAAGCTGGTTCGAAAGACTGATTTCCTTTTCAAGTTTTTGTTTGGTTTGCTCCAATTCAGCCTTTCGATCCTGGGCGCTCAGTTCGGATTGCAACAGAATAAAAAATGCTGCTGCACAAACACTTAGGCAATTCTTGCGAAAAGAAATCGTTTTCTTCATCACTTCATTTTTGTGAAGTTTTCCGGAATTTTAAAGGGGAACTGTTGCTCTGTATCAAGTTCTGTTTTATTGAACACTATTTTAAGCTCAAGTTTTTTTCCTCCCTGAAGTTCAAAATGAATCAGGCCGGGCACTTTCTGATTGCCAACTTCGAAAAAGTCGCTGTAACGTGCCTGAAGCTTCTTATTCTCATCGTTGTATTCTTTCATATTGATACCCACTATTTTAAATGTTTCGGCATTGAGCCAGATATTCTGAACCAAAACGTTGGGTGTATCTTTTTGTTTTAGATTTTTTTTGGCCTTATAGCGATGAGTAGCGCTTAATTTATACTCCATATTGTCAACCGATGCACGCAGGTTTTCGTCTTCGTAGCTTTCCAGATCGTTCCCGGTGATAAGGGCCTGCACCATGTCATAATCAATGGTGGTTCCAAACTGCTGAAGTATAAATTTATAATCTCCGATAAAGAATGTTTTGTCAAGCCTGTTTATAAACTTTATGGAATCTGCTGTCAGCACAAGTCTTGCTGCTTCGATGCCCAGAGCTGGCGAGAGCGAAATCCAGATAATGCTGTCTTTTTTTATTCTGATCTGTCCTTTAAGCTCGGTTTTGCTTTTCTTTTCATCAATGAGTGTGATTGCCGTTTTGGCATTGAAATACGCATATTTTGTTTCTGCAGCAGCCATTTTCTCAAGCAGATACATTTCGTCTGCTGATCGCAGAGGTGCTTTGATGAGCTTATGGGCCGGTTTGCAGGCTTGAACCGAAACAAAAACCATCATTATAAATACCAAAAACCTCGGATATTTTGCAACAATCCTATTCATAATAGCGTCCATCTTTGATTTTTTTCTGAATAAGTTCGGAGGCATCGCCTGCTTCGGCGGCTTTCATCCAATATTGTATTGCCTCTTCTGTTCGTCCGAGATGAAATAAAATATCTCCGCAATGCTCGAAAAGGGTTGCGTTTTTGTCTTCTGTTTTCTCAAGCGCCTTTTCAATCCATGGAAGTGCGTTTTGATAATCTGCCAGTTTAAACAAAATCCAGGCATAGGTATCGAGATATGACGGGTTTTCGGGTTGCAGCTGAAGCGACTTTTCCGACATTTGTTTTGCACGTTCCAGGTTTTCGCCGCGAATAGATAGATAATAGGCGTAATTATTGAGTACCAGTGCGTTATCAGGATTTATCGTCAAGGCTTTTTCGTAGGCTGCATCCGATGCCTTATCGTTTTTCAAACGATGATAAGTGTCAGCCGTATTGCTGTAGAATTCGGCTAAAAGCTGGTCGTTTCGCACCACAAAGCGCTTTCCGGCTTCAAATTGTTTCAAAGCCCCTTCGTAGTCTTTCGATTGGTAGGCGGCAATTCCTTTGAAAAGATAAGGCAGGGCCTGCTCCGGAAACAAGCTTATTGTCTCAGTTGCATGCTTGTCAAGTAAGTCAAATTCAAGCAACTGAATATCAGCATATAGCAGGCTTTCCCACATTTGGTAATTGTTTTTGTCGAAAGAAAGTGCCTGCAGCAGATAGTTTCTGGCCTGTTTCCATTCCTGATTCCGAAAATAAACATCTGCGTAGAGCTGGTATCCGCGCGGGTTTTCAGGATGAACCCTGACAAGAATCTCAGCAACACGACCAATCTGTTGGTTGAGCGTATCGGTATAATCTTTGCCTTCAAACCATAAAAACATGATCTGAACTTTGTTGTCGGGCTCCAAAGCCGGAGATTCAAAAGCCTTTAGCAAATTATCAAAAGCTTCATTTTCATGCCCTTGATCACGCAAATTCTCGGCCAGCGTAATATAGGCGTAGGGATCATCAGGATCGTTGGCAATTATTTTCCTATAAACCTCGAGCGATTTTTCCGCAGGGCCATATTTCTTATAATGTTCGGCCAGCATGGCAAGGTAACGGGATTCATAAGGGAATGTTGCTGAGAGTTTTTCGATCTCCATTCCGGCTTTTTCCGGTTTTTCGAGCATGTAGTAGATAGACTGCTTTTGTATCGAAAGCGTTTCGTTAACACCAATTTGCTTCTCTATTGCATCGTACAACTCAATTGCTTCCTTATAATTACCGGTCAAGACCAGGGCCGATGAAAGCTCACCAATATATTCAATGTTTTCCGGGCTGATTTTTAACAGGTTACGATAAACCTGGGCATACTCCTCCGGTTTTCCCGCTGCCTTGTATAATTGTGCAAGCCTGATCAGATACCATTCATTGTTAGGATCAACAAGTGTGGCTTTCTTCATCAACACAATTCCTTCGTCAATCCTGCCTTGTTTGGCTAAAAGCTCAGTGATTTCATACATCGAAGCTGCATCATCCGAAAAAACAACCAATGCTTCTTCAAATTTTTCGAGTGCTTTGCTGTCGTTACCGGCCAGCTTCTCTTTCAGTCCGTCCGAAAACAACGCAGCATTATTCCGCTTTGCAATGATCAGCAAACTATCAGCTGTGGCATTGCTCTTTTTTTTATCTTTCTTTTTTTGAGCCATGGCTTCAGTTGGTGCTGCCAGAGTCGCCAGAAGAAGCAAAAAGACAAAAAAGGAAATGAATTTTGGAAACTTCGTTATCAATTATTTAGTGTATTTAGTGATGTAGGGCATTAGTTATTTAATTCGTTGTAATCGCCCAGGCTCTGCTCCTCAAAACGTCCGGTGAGGCGGGCAAATTGTCCGATCATGCTGTTTTGCAGCTGCTTGCCTTCGATTCGGGCGTTTGCCTGAATGATGCTGTCGCTGATGATACTACGGTGAATCACGGCATTTTCGCCCACCGAAACATAAGGGCCAATGATTGAATGGGTAATTACGGCGCCTTTAGCGATGAAACATGGCTCGATAATCAGCGCGTCATCCACATCGGCTTCAGGCGAAATCAAATCATCAAGCAGGCCGTCTTCCATGGCAAAAGCCAACACCTGCTTATTGGTGTCAACCGTGGCATCCTTGTTTCCGCAGTCGAGCCAGGCATCAACACTTTCGGTGTGAAAACGTGTTCCCTTTTTCATCATATTCTGCAATCCGTCGGTGATTCCATATTCTCCTCCGGTCGTAATTTTCTGATCAAGAAGGTATTGAAGTTCCTGCCGGAGATATTCGCCGTCTTTAAAATAATAAATGCCGATTATAGCTAAGTCAGAAACAAAGGTTTTTGGTTTTTCATAAAACCCTTCAATGCTTCCGTCTTCATTGAGTTTTACCACCCCAAACTGTTGTGGATTATCCACCTGTTTCACCCAAATAGCGCCTTCTTTATCGTCATCAAGCTTGAAATCGGCCCTGAAAAGGGTGTCGGCATAAGCCACGACCACTTTTCCGTGCAGAGCAGATTCGGCACAAAGGATGGCATGTGCCGTTCCAAGCGCTTCGTGCTGATAATGGACAGATCCTTTTGCACCAACACTTTCTGCAATTCTTATTAGCTGATCTTCAACATCTTTACCAAAGTTTCCAATCACGAAAGCAATTTCATCTATCTGCTCGCCAATAACTTTGGCTATGTCTTCAACCAGTCTGTGCACGATTGGTTTTCCTGCAACAGGTAGCAATGGTTTTGGCGTTGTGAGCGTGTGCGGACGAAGGCGCTTGCCCATGCCTGCCATTGGAATGATTATGTTCATAGTGCTGTTTTGTATTAATGGTTTAGCGTTACAATTTACTTTCCGGTGTGGCCAAAACCACCCGTACCCCGTTGTGTATCTGACAGTTTATCCACCTGCTTCCACTCGGCTTTTTCATATTTTCCGATGATCATCTGGGCAATACGTTCGCCGTTTTGAATTTCGAAAGCCTTGTCGGATAGATTTATCAGGATAACTTTTATTTCACCTCTGTAATCTGCATCAATCGTACCGGGACTGTTAAGTACAGTGATTCCGTGCTTGAAAGCCAAGCCGCTGCGTGGCCTCACCTGGGCTTCAAACCCTTCGGGCAGTTCAATGAACAAACCTGTAGGCACCAGCACCCGCTGCATAGGATCAACACGCATGGACTCCTCAAGATTTGCGCGCAAATCCATGCCTGCAGCATGTTCTGTTTCGTAAGCCGGCAAAGGGTTGCCTGATTGATTTACAATTTTAATCTCCATGTGTTGAACTTTTCGATATAAAGATCGCAAAAATAGTGATTATTAAACAGATTTTCCTGCGATTGTTGTTCCCTCACGTCCTTGCTCCGGGTATTTTAAAGTTTTTAAACGTTTGCTTCGTGTTGCTTTTGGCTTTTGGTTTCTGAGCGAAAGGAAAAATATGCAAACAAGGCGATGGCTACTGCACTGATGAAATATTTCAACACAAGGTTTTCAACTTTTATCCAATTGATAAACAGATATATAGAAACCGCGATAACAATGTAAGTCAATATTTTCAAAAACTGATAAGGAATAAAAAACACTTTTTGTCCCCAGATGTAAGACAACAATGTCATCAAAAAATACACGATCAACGTTACCCAGGCCGCACCTATATAGCCATAAGCAGGAATTACAACAATCAACAAAACAATCGTTAGCATGGCTCCGCCAACGGCGATGATGGCTCCGCTGAGCGTGCGGTCGGTGAGTTTATACCATACGGCCAGGTTGTAATAGATTCCGTTGAAAAGATTTGCCATTAAAATGATAGGAACTATTTGAAGTCCATCGCGATACTGTGTGCCTATAAAAAGTTTAAAAAGGTCAATGTAAAGCGACACAACAAGAAAAATAATCAGTCCTGCAATCACAAAATAATTCATAATACGGGCAAAAAGTGCCGGTGCATTCTTTTTTTCTGCTTCTGCAAAAAAGAAGGGCTCGGCAGCATACCTGAACATTTGAATGAACAAGGTCATCAATACACCAAGTTTATAGTTTGCGCCATAAATACCAAGCTGAGCCAACGGATTTTCGTCAGCAGGCAGAAGATATTTCAGTAGTATTTTATCCAACATTTCGTTGACCATTCCGGCCAATCCAATAACGAGCACCGGCCAGGCATAGGACAACATGGGCTTGAGGAAACCTGCTTCGACCGAAAATCTGAATTTGCTAAAAACGCCGGCCAGCATGATCAGACTCAGACCGCTTGCCATGAGGTTTGAAAGAAAAACACCCGCAACCAGATTCGTATCCGGTCCAAATATCTCTTTTGCAAACATCAAAAAGTCCTTTGGAAACCAGATAACTGTAATAAAATTAAGGAGGATTGTAAAGATCACATTCACAAGCCGGATTACTGCGAATTTTCTGGCTTTATTTTGCTTTCTGAGAAATGCAAACGGGATTGCAGTTATTGCATCAAAGGCCACAATCAATGCCGCCATCAAAATGTAAATGCCATTGCCTTCATAATTCAGCCAAGCTGCTATCTGGTTATTAAAAACAAAAACCAAAAGAACAAAAATGCTGGTAGTCAACAGTATAGATGACATTGCCTGGTTAAAAACCTTCTGATGATCATGTTTTTGGGCATATCGGAAAAAAGCCGTCTCCATCCCGTAGGTTAGCAAAACCATCAAGAAAGCGATGTATGCATACAGCTCTGTTATTTGGCCATACAAAGCCTGATCAACAAAAACCCTGGTGTAAACCGGTACCAAAAGGTAGTTCAACAGGCGAGGAATGATTGTTCCCATTCCATAAACTGCGGTTTGGCCGGCAAGGCTTTTTATCGGGTTTTGTGTCATGCTGTGTGCAAAGGTAAGCGAATGAAGAATTTGGTTCCGACTCCGGCTGCAGTTTCAAACCAGATTTCGCCTCCTGCGCCGTTAATAAGGTTTTTTGTCATAGCCAAACCTATGCCCATTCCGCTTGTTTTTGTTGTAAAATAGGGCGAAAACACGTGTTCGGATTCTTCAGGAAGCATGCCTTTTCCATTGTCGGACAAAACGATCACAAGGTGGTTTTCTTTTGATGACAAATCTATTTCTATTTTTCCGCCGGTTTTTTCCCCAATTGCCTGAATACTGTTCTTTATCAAGTTTGTAAAAATGCGGTTCAATGCTGATTTATCAGCGTTTACAAATAGTCTTTCTGCCGGCACATTTACACTAAATTGAATGGAAGAATTGCTCTCAAACAAAACAACCAGATCGTGAATAAGTGCCGAAATATCCACCTCGTCGCTCACATTAGAGGGCATTCTGGCAAAATCAGAAAACGCACTGGCTATTGAAGAAAGTGTATCTATTTGATTTAAAAGCGTTTGTGAAATACTCTTTATTTTAGAATCTATATTTTCATCCTTATCATTCCAGGCTCTCAATAAATACTGCACACTAAGTCGCATTGGTGTGAGCGGGTTTTTTATTTCATGTGCCACCTGCCTTGCCATTTCCCGCCAGGCTGATTCCCGTTCTGACTGCGCCAGACGCTCAGCGCTCACTGCCAATTCATCAATCAAATTGTTATATTCTTCTACAAGTTGGCCAAGTTCATCTTTGCTGTTCCAAATAATTTTCTCGTTGGCTTTTCCAATTCTTAAGGATTTCATCTTATCCTGTATTAACTGAAGCGGTTTTAAGAGTCTTCGCGATAAAATCAAAACAAAAAATACTGCAACGGAAGCCAGCAATAAAAACAAGTTTAAGTAAGTGATTATCAATGATGTGACTTCTGTTCGCATTTTTGTTTCACGCGCAAAATAGGGCAAATTAATAAAAGCCATCACCTCACCCATATTGTTTCGAAATGGCACATAAGAGGACAAATATGCTGCCGACCCTATTTTTTCGGTTTGTATAAAATACAATACTTCGTCAGCCGCGAGTTTTTTATATGCAACAGGATTCATCTGTTCAGAAAGCAGATGCTCATCGAATACATTGTACCTTGATGTTGCAATTAACTTACCATCAATATTGTACAAATTGATGTCGGAAAAGAATACGAGAGAAAACTTGAGTAACAGTTGATGAAGATAATCTTTCAATTCAGGCTTATTAATGCCTTCATCCTTAAGTTTATGTTCAAGTTCAATCAGGATTGATTGTGTGCGTTCAAAAAGGAAATCTTCATTCTTTTCTTTATAAACATTTGACAAATAATAAATTGTTGCAAATCCGATAATGATGAGCGATCCAAGCAACGAGCTAACAATCAGGGCCTGAAGGCGAAATCGGAATGTTTTAACCTGATGAAAAAGTAGCCGGTGGTCAGAGTGAAGAAACAAAACAATAAAAAGTGGGATTGCCATCAATATCAAAAAGATTGAAAATGGGGCAATTACCTCAGAATTACTCAATCCAGGCTGGCTTACGACAATTTGCTTGTTCCTGTTTGGGCTGTGTACGACATGCCGGTATTTTCCTGCACTGAATGTTGCAGAAGCTCCCGGATTGAAAGCGCTGTATTTTGTCGGATATAAATACGTTCCTGTTTTATAAACCAATTCTCCATCAATATAGGTAGCAATTGAGTAAAGCGCAAAATCATTCGTGAAGCCATTTTGTTCGTCTATAAGTAATTCAGGAAATCCTAAACCCTCAGGAATGAATTTGAGAAAAAACTCAAAATACAAATTTGCAAACAGACTATCACCCTCGCTTACAGTTAAATAAGGGACGTTTGCTAGATAATAGATGCCCTGGAGGTTGTTCTTCATCAGAAATAGTCCGTCTTGTTCGGTGGCAGTGCCTCCGGCTTTGAGTAGTTCCTGAAAATAAGTGTTGCAGTGCGTTTTCTGACTTTGATTACCCATTAACAAATAACTATCTGAGTAGCATGTTGTTATCTCAATATCATACTTTTTGAAATAGTCAGGAAGAATCCGGTTCTTCAGATATGTGGACAAGTCGGATTCAATAAGGGTATCGCCTTGCTTTGAATTTAGCAGAAAATCGGAGATATGCTGATCTTCCATTAAAGCCTGAGAAGTTTGCCGCCAGAGATATTCAAACAAAGGGTCGTTCTCCAAACTAAGTTGCTGGGCAGACAGTTGCTGATTCTGCAAGCTGAATTTTATAGTACTTTGATAGGCTGCGTAGGTAAGTTGAATTGAGAAAATTATGATCAGTCCTATAACACTTAAAAACCATGTGTGCTTAGTGGATTTCGATAATCCAGCGGTTATAAAAAGAAATAAAATTGTCGTGCAGCTAAAGACCAAGAGCGCAAATGAAAAGTTAAGAAATAGACTAATAAAGCTGAATAGCAATACAATAGCAAAACTTAATAGCAAGTGGTATCGTTTTGATAAAAACGAAAAGTTGAATGCATTACCCCAATAAAGTAAGAGAAGAATATTGGCACAACTGAAAAGAGCAACACTTACTATAAAAATAATATCAAGTGTGTTAATGCTAAGAATCTTTGAAAGCGTGAAGGAAGCCCCGAAAGTCTGGAAAATTTCATTTACTACCAGAAACTGGATAATTGATATTATCGTTGCAAGAAAGACTGTGAATATTGTAAACCATGGTTTCCCTGGTTTAGCGGTAAAATCATTACTAGTAATTACGAAAATTGAAAAGCTTAGAAAGCCATGTGCAAAGACAAGTAATGATGGGATAGCAAGGTTTTGAAAAATGAAGTTTGAATCAAAATTTGTGACTCCAAACAAAGATTCAAATAGGCCCGAACTTATAACTAAAACAGGAAGCACCAATGCCAGCGCTAAAAACGCCAAGGTTTTATGCCAGATTTTAAGACCGTCTAAAAATCTTGCTCCAAAGAAATACAGAAGGCTCATAAAGGCCAGTAAAATAATCAGTAATCCTGCAGTTGATGCGCGATTTGAATTAGTTTTTGAAAAGTCTGATTTCGTTATTTTGAAAAGCAATTTATTCTGCTTGTCATAAACTCCTACCCCTGCAGAAGTACTAATCTCTGCTGTATAATTACCGGCAAATTTCTTGTATTTAGACGAAAATCCATTAGCAACAAGTTGATTTTCAATGAAATGTCGCTCATATACTAAATCAAAAACGATAATTCTGATAGTATTATAAGCGGTATCACTAATGAGATAAATGCTTTGTGATGCCGGATCGCTAAAAACACCGTCTTGTAACTGGCTGAAGGAACTAAAATTGGGAAAATACTGGTGACCACTCCAAAACCGCAACTCATTTTTATCATAAATTGCGACATTTACATATTCATCCAACTGCTGAATCAAATCAGAAACGCGGCTTTCGAAAAGATTTGATGACGGCTTTAGGAAAAGAACTTCCTTGCTTAATGAATCAGAAACCCGGCGAATCACATCATTACGTTCAGAAATCAGATTTCCCAATTGCTGAGCTGTTTTTTGCGGGCTATCAGCATTTCTTACAATATACGTAAAGGCTAGTAAAAAAGCCGCCAACAGAACAAACAGAAAAAGCGAAACGACATTTTTTCTGAACATTTTAATAAAATTGGTTTCTCCTAAACTACTGAAATCCAAATACAGATCTTTGCAAAAAACAAGTTATTTGACTATTTCCGGCAAATAAAATATGTAGATATTACTTGAGTACTCTCTTGATTTTTTGGCCTTTAGATTAGATATAAGACCTAAAAGAACTGCCAGAACAGGATACAAAAAGCGTGAGCGGTATCTTTGACTAAGCAATGAAATATAATATGCATCGAATAAAAGGGGCTCACGTTTTAGGAATTTAAAACCATGATTTTCCATTAATTGACGAATATTCTGAAACGAAAAATGATATAGATGCCGGGGAACATCAAGTCCTGCCCATTTTTTACCATAGTATTGTGCATCAAAACTATTAATATTCGGTAATGCAATGACCAATCTGCCGTTTGTTTTTAACAAGCGTTTCAATTGTCTTGCCTGTTCGTTTATATCTTCAACATGTTCTAAAACATGCCAAAGAGTTATCACATCAAACTGTGTATTTTCCAGCTCCACAATTTGTTTTGGATGAATAATATTTATCCCAAGTGAAGATTCAGAGAATCTGGCAGCACGATCGTCTGGTTCAATCCCTCTAATCTTCCAATCATTGTTTTTCGCTTTAAGTAAAAAATCACCCGAACCGCATCCAATATCTAATATTGTACCTGCAATTAATCCGCTGGTTGCAACTTTATATTTATAATCAATATTTAATGACTTAATGAAGTTATAAATCCGCGACATCAAAGAGTTCTTCTTATCCGGATGACTATAATATTGCTCAGACTGATAATACCTTCCAATTTCATCGGATGTTGGGAATGGGTTGGTCACAATAAACCCACAACTAACACATTTTTGTAAATGAAACTCCTCATTTGTTAAAAAATAGTCATTTACAGTTAAATATTCAACAAAGTGATTACTTTGACAGATTGGGCAATTTTTGTGTTGATTCATACTATTTGTTTCACGTGAAACCAGTTTCTAACGTCCTAAGAATACGGCTAATACAGAAATATCTGAAGGAGAAATTCCACTTATCCTTGCTGCTTGTCCCAGGCTTTCGGGTTTAATTTTAGTGAGCTTCTCGCGGGCTTCATATGAGAGGGATTGCAAAGAATGATAATCAAAATCGGGCTTCAACCTTACATCTTCTAATCTTGATAATTTATCTGCAATTTCCTGCTCTTTTTGAATATAGCCTTCATACTTAACCAAAATTTCTGCTGATTCGAGTACTTCCTGACTATACGTTTCAAATTCGTCCCTGATTTCCGGAATCGCTTTCGTTAGTGCATGAATACCAATTTGGGGACGAAGAAGTAGATTTGAAAGTTTTTGTTTCTGGGTTATCTGACTTGTACCTGCTTCATCCAGAAAACTATTCAGTTGCATCGGGCTTACACTGATCTGGTTCAGCTTGTCAATCACTCCGATAATATCTTGTTCTTTTTTCTTAAACTTTTCGAAACGATCCTTACTTGCGAGTCCAAGTTTGTAAGAAAGCTCTGTCAGGCGTGCGTCGGCATTATCTTGACGTAAAAGGATACGGTACTCTGCTCTACTTGTAAACATTCGGTATGGTTCATCTACACCTTTCGTTATCAGGTCATCAATCAAGACACCGATATAGGCCTGTGAACGCCCTAATACAAGGGGCGAAGCTTCGTTGACTTTTAGATGTGCATTGATACCAGCCATCAAACCTTGTGCAGCAGCTTCTTCATAACCGGTAGTTCCATTTATCTGACCGGCGAAATATAGATTACTGATCAATTTTGTTTCAAGCGTGTGTTGAAGTTGTTCAGGCGGGAAATAATCATACTCGATGGCATATCCCGGTCTGAAGATTTTTGCATTCTCAAAACCCTCAATTTGGCGTAAAGCCATCAGCTGAACATCATCCGGTAAAGATGAACTGAAACCATTCAAGTAGTACTCAATTGTATTCCACCCTTCAGGTTCAACAAATAGCTGATGCGCATCTTTACCACTAAAGCGTTCAATTTTATCTTCAATACTCGGACAATACCGTGGCCCCACACCTTCAATTCGTCCTGAGAACATAGGACTAAGATGAAAACCTTTGCGTAAAGTCTGGTGCACTTTTTTTGAAGTATAGGCCATCCAACAACTTCTTTGTTGGTTTAATTTAGCTGGTTCCAAATATGAAAAACCCTGAACCTGCTCATCACCCTTTTGTTCCGTCAAGCGCGAAAAATCAATTGTTCGCCCATCAATACGAACCGGGGTGCCTGTTTTCATCCGGCTTGACTGGAAACCAAGTTCTATCAGTTGCTCTGTAATGCCTTTGCTTGCCTTATCTCCCATCCTGCCGCCACCAAAAGACTTTTCGCCAATGTGAATGATTCCGTTTAAAAAAGTTCCGTTCGTTAGAATAACACTTCTGGCTTCGATACGCATTCCCATTGAAGTGAAGACACCGTGAACTTTTCCTTCATTTACCATTAAGCCGGTAACAGTATCCTGCCAGAAATCAACATTTTTGGTTTCTTCTAACATACGACGCCATTCAAGCGAAAACTGCATTCTGTCACTTTGTGCCCTTGGACTCCACATTGCCGGACCTTTTGATTTGTTAAGCATCCGAAACTGTATCATTGTACGATCAGTTACTAAACCGGAATACCCACCAAGCGCATCAATCTCACGCACAATCTGCCCCTTTGCAATTCCTCCCATCGCAGGATTGCACGACATCTGGGCAATTGATTGAAGATTCATTGTGATCAGCAAAACCTTGCTCCCCATGTTTGCGGCAGCTGCAGCAGCTTCCGAACCGGCATGGCCTGCTCCAACAACTATAACATCATATTTTTCAAAAAGCATAAATCAACGTTTCACGTGAAACCAAAATATAAGTGTTTGATTCTAAACGATTCAAGTCCGCAAAGATAAACAAATATCTTCCTGCTTCCTCATTTCATATTGCTCCTCCCCGGTTTTATCATTGAATCCCAACAAATGTAAAACACCGTGTATCATAACCCTATCAAGCTCATCAATAAAGTTAATATTCTGATATTCAGCATTTTCGATCACTCGTTCGAGGCTAATATAGAGTTCTCCGCTGAGAAAATCATCAAATTCTGATAAATCGAACGTTATAATGTCAGTGAAAGTATCATGATCCAAAAAGGTTTGGTTCATGCCAAGCAAATAATTGTCCGAACAAAACAAAAAAAAGACTTCACCAGTCTTTTTTCCAAATTTTTCGACGATCGAGTCAATCCATCGCTTATTAAGGTGGCCAAGCCGGGAAGGCACTTCAACATCAATTCCTACAAAATGAATCATGAATTAATATGCTTATGTTTATTATTTCCAAGATAGCTTACCAAATGGAGCCTTCTTGATGCGGTGAGTTTTTGTTGAAGTCCGGTAAATTGCAGCTCGAATCCGAATTGATAATTCTCGTCCTGAAACATGAAAATACTATTCAAACTGTTGAAGTAATCCTTTCCCTCTGTCTGCATCCAATTTTTAAAAGGATAATAAGCTTCCTGTTCAATGGTCCAATTTACCCAAATACTATCTGTTGAAGCTGTAACTTCAATATTGGCTTTCCCGGCTTCATGCATCTTCAAGTATTCAATAACCTGAAAGCAAAGGACAGAAAACGCTCCAATTGTTGAAGAATCCAATAAGTTTCCGGAAACAATTTCGTCCAGAAAACCATCAAAGGTGCTTAAATAATCTTCTTTTATATCGAATTTAATACTCTTTTTCATCCGTTTATGCGTTTATTGTTTTGCAAATAGAATTGCATGATCGTGTTTTGCCAAAATCATTTCAAAGCAATAATTACGTTCATGCATTTGTCACTATTTAACGTTTGATCTTATAAAATATTCATTTACAAGTCTTTTGTAAAAAGGCATCAGATCAATAGGCTGCGTTTTCAACTGCTCCTGCTGATTTTCCAACATCTTCTTATACTCAGGAATTGATTCAAGGTTACCTGAATTTTTTCCCTTATATTCTTCAGATTCTCTTCTTTCCTCCTGATCGCGCTCCTTTTGTGCTTTTTCAGATTCGAGCAGTCGGACAACAATATCGTTTTGCAAATCCATCATTTGTTGGTTAAGGCGCTTATTCACCAATCCTTCTTCAAATTTTTCCATTTGCTCCAAAACCTTATTCAATCCATTATCGCCTGTTTGGCCTTCAGATTTCAGTCCGTCAAGCATTTGCTTAAGCTGTCCGCGAAGTGCTTCCTGTTGGGCGGCCATACGTGCCAGTTCTTCGCTCATTCCACCTTTGCTTCCTTTGCCCGGATTTCCCTTCATAGCCTCTTTTAATTGCTTCCCCAGGGCTTCCTGCATTTCGCGCATGTTTTGCAATGATTTTCCGGGTTCTTTACTTTGTTTTTTGCCCTTTCCTTTGCCCTTTCCCTGGGCATTACTGGGCATTCCCATGCTCTCCTGCATGTTTTTTAAGCTTTCGGCAAGCATCAAAGCCAGGTTGTTTATACTCATCATACTATATTGCTGAGCTCCCAACGCCATACCGGTATTTCGTTCTTTCAGCGCATTTTGTGCTTCGGCCACCCGCATTTTGATAAGATTTACTTCCCCGAAAACAAAATTTTGAATCATAGGTTGTCGTTTGCCCAGGGCTGTCAGGCTGTCTTCAACGACCCTGAAAGATTCGGCAATACTCCCCTGCTCCCTGATCATTGTGACATACGCAGGATCGTCACGCTTCAGTTTTGAAAGTTTGTTCAAAAGTCCTTCCTGCGACATTGATAACCTCAACAAGTTTTCCAAAAGGAATCGTAATGCCAAAGCATCTTCCTCCAACTGATCATCTTCCTCTTGCTGCATCATCTCCATCAATTGCTTGCTCATTTGCTTCATTTTATCGGAGGCGCTTTTTTGCTTTTGGCCTGACTCTTTCTTTTTACCTTTTGATAATTGCTGGCTACCTTCTTCCATTTCTTTACTAATCTCACCCGCATTATCCGTGTTTTCAATATCAAACGGGCGCTCAAGGTCCTGATTTTGCTTCTTCAACTCATCGAGTTTTTCTTTCTCCTGCCCAAATTCCTTCTGCAATCCTTCAAGGTTGTTTAACAGCTCCTCTTTCGAATCTGTTTCGTTGAGGGTATTCAAAGCGTTTTTTTCAAGTTTTTCAGCCAATTCATTCAATCTTTCCGAAAGCCGGGTCAAATCCTTCTCCATTTTTAGCTGATCAAGCAATGATAGATTTCGATCCAGCAATTGCTCCATCTCTTGTTGCGACATTTCCATTTTCTTCATCAGCTCACTCACTTTGTCTTTGTTGAACTCTTCGAGAAGCGCCTGAAGCTCATCCATCATTTTTTTGATGTCTTCAGGTATAATTTCTTCCATCAAAGCATCAATTTTTGCCTGCTTTTCCAACAAGCGTTCGTTTTGAATGTCGTTATCGCGGTTGAAGCTATTGAGATCCTTTCGTTGTTCCTGGATATCGGCAATTTCGTTCTGCAGGTTTTGTTGCCTTTCCAATAATTTCTTCAGTTTTTGCTGATCGCTCCAATCAGGCGCTTTCTTCACTATCAAATCTTTGTTGAAAGCGGCCATTTCATTTTTTACGCGCTCTGATTCCTTCATTGCCTGCTCAAGGCGCTTTGCCAACTGATCTTCCTTTTGTTCGGAAACCGAATCAAGCAAAGATTTTGTGATTGCCTGCAACGAAAATGTATTGGATCTTGTAGTTTTAGGTCCGCTAACTACATCATTATCTGTTACTTCAAAAAATATCTCCACATTATCCCTTTCAGTAAAGTTGAGGCTGTCGAGGTTTAAACCAAAATAAAACTGCTGTCGCAACACATCCTTTTCTATTACCAAAGACGTCGCTGCAAGATCAACTGTTTTTGCATCGGGTGAATTATTCTTTACAATGGCTTTCAGTGTTGTAAAACCATAATCATCGGTAATTGTTCCGGTAAAAAAATGCAGCTTGCTAAGCGCTTCGCTGTCGGACAAATCAACAAGTATGGTGGGTGCTTCGTCTTCAATGACATCCAGCCGGATTGCAATTCCATCATTATCTTTCTGAAAATCATTGATAGCTATATAGTTGATTGAAGTGTTTGACAATAAGGTCTGATTCCAACTACCCGTTCCGTTAAGCACTTTAACACTAAACTGCAGCGAATCCTGAACTGCCAAAATGCTGTCAGTATTACGCGAAAATAAATTCCAGCTTAAAACAGAACCCAACGGAAGGCTTACATAGGTAAAATCTTTCAACACCTCGTTGCTTCGTTTCATATAGGAGGGAAAAGCAACATTTGCTTCATAACTGAGCAACAGTGGTTTAGGCCTAACAATCAATTCAATGGCCGGACTTATATAGTCGCCACCTTTGATTCTGAAAACCAAGCTTTCGGTAACTTTCCGAAAAGTGAAACGCCGCTCCGCAACATTTACTTTTTCCATTTGGTAGTTTGTTGCGCCTGTCGAAACATAAAATTCGACCGGAATCTCCTCCCCTTTTATCTCAAGCTGAAAAGTAAAATCCTCATTTTGCAAAACTTCATAGTGCGAAGCGCTGTAAAAAACCTCAAATGGTAAAGGCTTTTGAAAATCAGCTTCATACGAAATAATTCGTTTGACAGGTTGCTTAAAAAAAGAAGGAAAGGTCACCAGGACAAGCACAAACAGAAACGTAACAGCAACAAAAACTTTGAAGAAACGCGCAGTGATCGAAGTGTCAACAGCTTGAACAAATGAAATCTTCCCAAGCGACTTTGTTCGTTGTTTTATGGCCTCAATGAGCAAAGCGCCATCCTCAGCGCGTGTTTTTTTCCATTCATTTTGCAGCTGGAGTGTGTTTAGCAAACTATCGCTCACTTGCTCAGGGAAATGGTTTCCAATGATCCGGGCTGCTTGCTGCAGCGACATTTCCTGCTGATAGCGCAACAGTTTAATGAGCGGAATCAAAACAAAAAATACCATCACAAAACCAAACAAACCAAGGAAAGAAAAAAACATCCCCTTGCGGACAATGCCGGGTAAAAAGGCAAAAAACTCAACAGAATTATAAACCAGAAAAACAACAGAGAGCAGCAACAGGGCCATCAACAAGCCTTTGTTCAACTTATTACGGAAATACTTCCGAATAAATTCTTCCGTATTTTTTACCAAAATATTCTCAAAATCTGCCATTAATCAATAAAAATACATCTTTGACAAAATGTTTCGTCAAGGATTGTTACTTTAGCCGGCAAATATAACACGAGTTCAGTCATTGCGTTTCAATCATACATATCCTATACCATGAAAAAGTTGTTTTTAACATTGTTTACACTTTTAAGTGTACATTTGATAGCCCAGCAAACCGAAACCCATGTTCACGATCGCTATTGCCGGCACTATCCTGAAAGCTCAGACGTTCCAGCCTTTGCCTGGCGCAGCGATTGGCAAAGCCAGTTGATTTATAACTATGATGTTACTTTTTATTTTCTTGATATCGAAGTCAACAACCTCAATATCAATGTAAGTGGTAATGTCGAAATTCATGGAAAAGTGGTTTCGGCTGTGCTTGACACTTTTGCTTTTGAGCTAATTCCCGAAATGAACATCACACATATCACTTTTAATGGTATAAACTGCCCTAACTGGATAAGAGAAGGCGACAATATTTTGGTGCCGGTGATTCAGCGCCAGTCAGGCGAAAACTTCGTGGCCCGAATCACCTATGGTGGCACACCTCCTACCGGAGGATTTTTCGCCGGGGTGACAAACGCTTATTCAAGTGTTTTTCAAAAAAATGTAACCTGGTCTCTTTCAGAACCTTTTGCTGCAAAAAGCTGGTTTCCATGCAAGCAGGATTTGCCTGATAAAGCCGACTCTGTTTGGGTTTTTCTAACAACGCCCATCGGCACAATGGCCGGTTCACAAGGCTTGCTTACCAATGTGACAACACTTCCGAGTGGAAAACCAAGGTATGAATGGAAATCAAATTATCCCATAGCCTATTACTTAATTTCGTTTGCAGTGGCTGATTATCAGGAATATAATGTGTATGCAAAACCAGTAGAACTGGAGGGCGATTCGATACTCGTTCAAAATTTTGTGTATAACCACCCAAACTTCCTGCCCCAATACCAGAACAGTATCAACGCTGTTGTTCCGATGATAGAACTCTTCTCAAACATTTATAAACTCTATCCGTTTCATCAGGAAAAATACGGGCATTGCCTCACACAGCTTGGTGGCGGAATGGAACACCAAACCATGACAACAATTGGAGGTCTCGGCTTCGATCTTGTTGCTCATGAGCTTGGACACATGTGGTTTGGCGATAACGTAACTTGTGCCACCTGGAGCGACATCTGGATCAACGAAGGTTTTGCCACCTATAGCAACTATTTGGCTCAGGAAATGATCAATGGTTGGGCAGCGGGTCAAAGTTTCATGATTTCAACACAAAATAGTGTTACTTCCCAATCAGGTGGTAGCGTTTATATACCGCCAGTGGAGATTACCGAAAACAATGTTTCACGTATATTTAATGGCAGACTATCATACAACAAAGGTGCCGCAATCATTCACACTTTAAGGCACGAAATCAACAATGATGCATTGTTTTTCCAGGTGATGAATACATTTCAGAATCAATTTGCGGATAGCACCGCTACCGGTGATGATTTCCGCATGGTGGCTGAGAACGTGACCGGAATGAATTTTGTTCAGTTTTTTGACCAGTGGTATTACGGCGAGGGCTACCCGCGCTACAGCATTGAATGGTATATGGCCGGGGATCATGTGCACCTGGACGTAACCCAGACAACCTCCTCCTCTACCCCGCTTTTCGAGATGACACTTGATTATAAGCTCACCTTCAGCGACGGAACTTCAACAGTGGTCAGACTTTGGCATGACGCCAACTTCAAACAATTTGATGTTCCTGTAAATAAGGTTGTTACATCCATATCAGTTGATCCTGACAACTGGACTTTCGAGAAGGTTAACAGTATTGTTGTAACTGTTCCACAGCTGGATAATCCGGTTCATTTCACCTATGGGCCAAACCCGGTCGCAGATAAACTGAACATTTACCTCACAAATTTTGACCAGCAGAGCTATCAAATTCAACTGACCGACCTAAGTGGAAAAATCGTGTACAGGGTCGAAGCAAAAGAAAGCCACCGTCAGTTAAACCTGGACAATCTTGCCAAAGGAACATATTTGCTGAAGCTCACGAACGGCACTAATGATTTTACCAGACGAATCGTTTTGTAAGTTGGCTTTTATAGATTTAGGTCACATATTTTGTTGAAAAAGCGTTTTTAGTAACCAAAATTCGCTGCAATGAAAAAACTATTTATTCTCTTACTTGTGTTTGCAAGCACTCTTTGTCGGTCGCAAACACCATCGGACTGTAGTGTACCAAATGAGTTGACAACATTTTATGCACGCGACATTAAGACGTTGGCACTCAAAAGGATGGAACAGTATCAAAGTCCTGACCTGGCCTTCGTGCGCATACCTCAAACCTGGCAGGATACCATCGCCCAAGGGCTTGCGGCAATACTTCAATCAGGTTTGGAAGAAGCTGATTCGGTTTTCAATCGTTATTGTGTACACAATAATACCGGTGAAAAACAAATTTACAACGGATTGCTCATACAGGTGGATATCAACTATCCCTGGACACAGGCCTGGCAAAACCTCAACACAATCACCGGAAATGCATATATTGACACGCTTACAAGTCGTTACGATCTCGAAATCAGCCAGTTTTTTGATTGGAGTTTTGGCGACTACGCCCTGTTGCACACCGACTCGCTTTGGAATATTTATGCCTTGATTGACAGCCTTATAATTGAACCCGGGGTGCTGGGAGGTGAAGCTGATGCATTGATTGGTTCGGCCGGCAGGATAACTTACGAAAAATATGCCGGCGTGCAGTATTTTGATTTTTGGTTTCAATTCAATGATTGCTTTGATGGCTGCGACAATTACCGCAAATGGATGTTTAAGGTACAATCGGATTGTACAGTTGAATACCTTGGTTTTGAAGACTTTGGATTTTTCGGAATAGAGCCTTTGCCCGGTCCTTTGGATTGCAACATTTATACCTCTGTCCCAAAAACTCCTTATGTTGATGTTTTAACAGTTTTTCCAAACCCGGCAATTAATCAAATTACGGTACAATTGAAAAACTTCTTCGTTTTTCCGGTGGAGTTTGCAATTTATACTCCCGATGGCAAAGCAGTATTGCAAGGAAAACTAACAGAAAACAACCAAAAAGTTGATGTGTCAACACTCAGACGAGGTTTGTATATTCTCAGACTTAATGCCTCTGATGTTGCTCATGTGAGGTTTCTTGTGTATTAAATAAGTTTGGTTTTTAAGGAGGATTATGTTGAACTTTTTCTGTAAAGGTTTGTTTTATTGTGGATTAAATCCAACACCATGAAAAAACTAACCTATACGCTTACTATCATTATTCTGACTTTTCAACTTCAACTAATCGCACAAGATTTTCCATGGAACGCATACTTTGGTGGAAACGGAGCAGATTTTGCCACTGATATAAAGCAAACATCCGACAACGGATACATCATCTCCGGTTATGGCGGCGACCTCAATTCAAGTAAATATTATGTTGTTAAAATCAATCTTTTCGGAGACCTTGAATGGCAACAAATACTCAACAAAGACAATTATACCGAGAAAGCATTCAGCATTCTTGAAACAGCTGAAGGTGAATACGTTGTGGTTGGATCTGCAACTTCAGGCAATCGTCCGTGGGTGGTAAAACTAAACGGGTCGGGTGAGGTAATATGGACAACTGAATGGACTGATCAGGCACCATGGAATTCGGCGCTGATTGCACGAGGAACACTGCTTCCTGACGGGCGAATAGTGGTTGTTGGAGCAGAAGGACAATATGGTTCTCAACCCAATATGTTCATTGTCAGTTCCGAAGGTCAGCTCTTAGAGCAAAGAAGCCTGGTTCCGATTGTGCCTCAGGGCTGGTTAAGCGGCACTTTTGTTAATCACATTGAAGCTACCTCCGATGGCGGATTTATCCTTGCCGGCACAGCAGGTAGCTCCACTTCTTCGCGTGCATTTTTATGGAAATTTGACCAAAACGCTGATTCAATCTGGTCCAGACATTATACCGGCCAAAACGCCTGGATGCGCTCGGCAGAACATGTTTCTCAACTGGCTGATGGTGGATTTCTCCTTACCGGTTTCGATGCTCCGAATGGAATCAACAGCTGTGCTATCAGAACTGACAGCCAAGGTAATTTCGTTTGGTTTCAGGTTTTTCCCGACAATATTTACACCCAGGCCACAGCCGGCATCGAAACGAATGACGGTAAGCTTCTCATTACCGAAAAGCGATATGATGGTATCGGTACTTCGTTTTATCAATCTGCATTGCTTACCACAGATCCATTTGGAAATTTGCTGTCGCGTCAACCAATCATGGCATCAGACTCATCCACAACGATCACCAATATGATCAAAACAAACGACGGCGGATTTGTGCTGGCCGGTGAAATTAATGAATACCTGGTTGTAAATGAACAGGATTTGTTTGTGTTAAAATCCGATGCGTTGGGAAACATTTCTGGTGTTACACTTGATTATGTATGGCCCGGTGATGTCAATTACGATGGAATGGTTGATATGGACGATTTCATGATTCTGGGTCTTACGGCAGGTGCTTCAGGTCCTGCAAGATGGAATGCAAGCATTGATTGGATGCCACAATATGTCACTGATTGGGCTGATACTGTTGTGACGGGTGTTAATTTTAAGCATGCCGATACCGACGGTAATGGCGTGGTGGCTATTGATGACACCCTCGCAATTTTAGTAAACTATGGTCAAAACAGATCCATTCAAAAAACACATAATGCAAGTAGTGCTTACGATTTAGATTTGTTTTTAAAAACTGAAGAAGCTTTTCTTATTGAGGATCAGATTGTTTCCATTCCTGTTCATTTGGGAAGTGCTGAAAAGCCTGTAGAGGATATTTATGGATTGAGTTTCAATATTTCTCCCGATACCAACCAAATAGTACCCTCCACAGTAAAAATTGATTTTCAAAACAATTGGCTTGGTGACATACCGGCAACATGCTGGACTATTCAACAAAATGCGGGCAACAATACGATTGATTTCGGATTAACAAAAATTGATCAAAATATGAGCAGTGGTTCGGGTTTGCTTGGCATGCTCACTTTTAAACTACAACAAGAATTAAACCCCGGACAAACCATAATTTTACAACTCAACATCAATAGTTTAAAAGCTTATCAGATTGATTTAGTACCACTTGCATTGTCGTCGGGAAGTTTTGAAATTCCTGTGACAAACAGTATCACGGGAGTTTATACACGCCTTGAAGATGAAATAACGGTGGGTCCGAATCCGACAAATGGAAGGCTGTTTTTTGACAAGCTGAAAGCCGGTAGCGAAATCAGAATTTATACACTTGCTTCACAACTGATAAATCAATGGGTAGCATCTGAAAGCCATACCGAAACAGTGTTGAACAATCCAGGTGTGTATATCATTGAAATCGGGAAAAACCAGGAGATTAAACGTTTTAAAATTGTTGTAAGATAAGATGGAAGAGTAATTGTGACTTACAGTTTATCAATCCATATCACCGAATTTCCTGTTCCGTATTGGTTTTCTTCCCATAATTGATTTGCCGGATCGAGTATCCATTGTCCGTTTACAATCAGCTTATAAGTGTGTCGCCCCGGATGCAGAAAATAAGGCAATATCCATTCATATTCAACGAGTTGCAACGGGTATCCTTCTTCATCCCAGTTGTTGAAGCTTCCTGTTACCCGAACTTCTTTCACTTCGGTTGAAGCCTTATAGCGGAAAGTAAAATTGGGTTTGAACACAAAAAAACTATTCTTAAACTCATTGTGCCCCACATACAGTGGATTGGTTGGGTCCGGCATCCATTGGCCATCCACGATGAGTTTATATTCATACAATCCGGCAGCTAAATGATAGGAAAATTCCCACCCCTTCTTCGTCTTGGTCATAAACAACTCATTGGGATTCCACTCATTAAAGCTGCCTGCAATCTTAATTTCACGGGCGTTATCAAAACCTTTCAGGAGGAAGTTAAACGTGTCGCCGAATGCAATAACTGAGTTTTCATTTCCGTTTCCGTCTGCCCGCAGGTTTGGATTTGCTGGATCGTTAATCCAGTTTCCATCTACAATGAATTTATAGGTATAAGTGCCATCTTTCACGTAAACGGGTAATTGCCAGCCCTTTTCCGTTTTAACCATTCTAAGTTTACGCTCGTTCCATCCATTAAAACTACCCGATAATACTACCTTTTTGGCCTGGGGAAAAGCATTAAGAAGAAAAACATAGTTCGGGCAAAAAACAACAGAATTGAAATGAAAATGACCATCTTCTTCCTTTTGACGGTTCGATGGGTCGGGAAGCCATTTGCCGTCAACAATAAATTTGTAGGTGTGCTTTCCGGGAGGAAGTTCAAGCCGAACGCGCCAGCCGTCATTGTGCCTGGTAAGTGGTGTTGACATAGTGCTCCAACTATTAAAAGAGCCTGCAATTTGAACTTTTCTGGCGTCTTTGAAACCTCTTAAGAAAAAAGTAGCCTGCCCGTTCTCGTATGTAAATGTCTCTGCATCAGTAAAATAATTACTGCCAAAAACTGCCTCTAAAGGATAAGTAATCGCCTGAGCTTTGCGGTTGGTTTCTTCAATGGTTTCGCTAATGATCTGATTGCGCGAAAGGGAACCGGAAGCATCTCCGGCTTGTAGTTTGGTTGAAAGCCTAACCAAATTAGTACCTAAAAACTCGAGTTTCCATGATTTTGATGCGCCAAAATAGTCGAAATCCTTTGAAAATAAATGCTTAACTGTAATACTGTCAACATCATACAACTTTGAAAAAGTGAGTTGATCCTTTGTGTTCCAGCCTAAATCAACGATCAAAACAAAATTTCCGTCAACCAGCTTTCCTGCAGATTCGGGTTTATGCTGAGCCCAACCAGCAATTGTTGTCAGCAAAAGCATAATTATCAAAGGGAGCTTTATGTGCTTTATCATTCGATTCTGGTTTTATAAAATTCAATCCCTAACTTGTTGTTTCTTTGGTCAATGTAAAAAATACCACTCTCAAAGAAATCACAGCCCAGCATGCCATCCAGTGAGATTCCAAAAGAGTGAGCCATGGCCGAAAGACTGGTTATGAGTGTTGGCATTTGCTGTAAAGCGTGCTTTCCAACCGAAAAATTGTTCATCTGACCGTGAAATACATCCACTTTTTGTGAACCCACACCCCAAAGTGTCGAGCGTCGCGAAACGGAAACTGTATTCAGCACTTTGTCCGGGAGCCGGTTGCTCAACACATTGGACTCAGCGCCTGTGTCCAGGCAAAAAAGCAGCTCTTTTCCTCCAATTTCACCTTCAATAAACATGACATTCGATACATTTCGCATGGGCAGCAACACATCAAACTTTGGAGCTGCCAAAAGATTGTTAATACGTTTTCCCTTTTTGTCAATCCGATGAAGCTCCAGCAAATTGTTTCTGAGATCGAGCACAACCTCAAAATCCTCTAAGACCGAAAGCCCAAAAAAACCAAGGATTTTAATGTTTCGGGCACGCTCAAGATGACCAAGATCTGTCATATCTGCCTCAAAATTGCGGTAAAAAACATCAGACAGCTGCATCTGGTTGATGTAGTATTTCGTGACACCTGCCACAGCACCGGTGATTCCGCCCGACTCGAGCAATGGCGACCGGCGCGTTGATCGAAAATAAATGCTGTTCAAAACAAGACCAGCCGATCCCGTATCAAAAATAAGGTTGCCGGCAACACTGTCAATCATTGCATCAATCAAAATAAGCTTGCCTGCGCGTTTAAGCGGAATTGTAAGTGATTGAAAATCACCTAAAGCTTTGTAAATAAAATCGTTATTCTCAACAGGTAACTTCTTGTTTAAAGAACCTGTTGAATGCACAGCTGCGGTTTTTTTGTCGTTTCCTGCGCCTAAAAATTGCTGGAAACTCCATAATAGGAGCAGGAGCAAGGCAATCAATTTACGCTCTGTGGGCATCTGACCGATTTTATCGTTTACAAAGTTACATTATTCTGTTTCAAGCAAAAGATTCTATTTAGAATAAGTATTTGTCTATATTGCTTAGTGTTTGAGCTTTAATTTTGAGGGCGAGGCATGTACGGAATGAGTGTCAGGAGTTTACTATTGTAAATGACTGACATGAATGAAGTACATAACGAAGCCATCGGAATTAAAGACAAGCACTAATAATCGTTGCCAGGCTGTTTTGTGCCTTGCCGCCAGATGTCGTACCTTTGCCGTTAAAATTTAAAAATCTATGAGCCAAAATATTCGTGTTCGTTTTGCACCAAGTCCAACAGGACCACTTCACATAGGTGGTGTGAGAACCGCGCTTTACAATTATCTTTTTGCCCGTAAACATGGCGGCAGCATGATTTTGCGTATCGAAGACACCGATCAGGGACGTTTTGTACCCGGAGCCGAAGCTTACATTATTGAATCGCTGGCCTGGTGTGGCATTCATTTTGACGAAAGTGTTGCTGTTGGCGGCCCTCATGCGCCTTATCGCCAAAGCGACAGAAAAGCATTGTACGCACAATACAGCGATCAACTTATCGCTTCGGGAAACGCTTACTATGCTTTTGACACCCCCGAAGAACTCGAAACGCTGCGCAAAACTGCCGAGGACAAAAAACAAACTTTCACCTACAATGCCGAAAGCCGCAAATATCTTCGCAACAGCTTGACAATGGGTAAAGAGGAGGTAGATAAACTGATTACAGACGAGGTGCCCTATGTGGTTCGTTTTCTAATTCCGGAAAACAGCGAGGTGGTGATGGAGGACATTATTCGTGGAAGGGTAGTGGTGAAGTCGGAAACACTTGACGATAAAGTGCTGTTCAAATCGGATGGAATGCCAACCTACCATTTAGCAAATATCGTGGATGATCACCTGATGGAAATAAGCCATGTGATCAGAGGTGAAGAATGGTTGCCATCGTTGCCGTTACACAAGCTTCTTTATCAAGCTTTTGGATGGGAAGCACCCCAATTTGCACATCTTCCGTTGCTGCTGAAACCCGATGGAAACGGCAAACTGAGCAAACGCGATGGCGACAGGTTAGGCTTCCCGGTTTTTCCGCTTCAGTGGAACGATCCAAAAAGTGGTGAAATATCTTCGGGTTACCGCGAATCGGGTTATTTTCCTGATGCTTTTGTCAATATGCTTGCTCTCTTAGGCTGGAATCCCGGAACAGAACAAGAACTTTTCAATATGGATGAATTGATTGCAGCTTTCTCGCTCGAAAGGGTAGGGAAGGCCGGCTCAAAATTCGACCCGGAGAAAACCAAATGGTTCAATCACCAATATCTGATCCGAAAAAGTAACGAAGAAATTGCTGATGCTTTCAGTAAAATTCTTGCCGAAAAGGAATTGAACATTGAGATAGAAAAGATTACGAAAGTTGTTTCTTTGGTAAAAGAACGTGTGAATTTCGTAAATGAATTGTGGGCCGAAAGCTATTTCTTTTTCGAAGCGCCGCAAACTTATGATGATCAGGTGATAAAAAAACGCTGGAAAGATGATAGTCCGGCGCAAATGAAATCACTGGCTACCATGCTTTCATCGCTTGAAAATTTTGACACAACGGCTATTGACGAAGCAGTAAAAGCGTGGCTCGAAACCAATGGTTATGGAATGGGTGCAGTGATGAATGCCTTGCGTTTGCTCCTTGTTGGTGCTTCAAAAGGGCCACATCTAGCTGATATCATGGCTGTTATTGGAAAGGAAGAAAGCATTCGCAGAATCGCCGCAGGAATTGAAAAAATAAAAATATAACCCCAACAAACCATGTCAACCATCTCGATAGAAGGAATGGAGTTTTATGCTTACCACGGCCATTTTGCTGAGGAACAACTGATTGGCACCTGGTTTATTGTTGATTTGTTTCTCACAACAGACACCTCCGTGGCCGAAATGTCAGACAATTTGCATGATACTGTCAATTATATGGAGGTTTATCAGCTTGTAAAACGTGAGATGGAAACCAGCTCAAAGCTCCTCGAACATGTTGGTCGGCGCATTCTGGATACTGTTCGAAATCACTTTTCCACGGTGGAACATGCCCGCGTAAAGGTGCGTAAAATGAATCCGCCTCTTGGTGGAAAAATGGATTTTGTAAGTCTGACACTTGAAACCTAGATTACAACTTATTGAAGACGAACGATGTCCGCGTTGCGGTGAAGCTTTTCACTGCAGCAAGTCGGGCAAATGCTGGTGTTTTGAAGTGAGCACAACTGTTTCATTGCTCGAAGAAGTTCAGCGCACCTACAACAGTTGCCTTTGTCCGAAGTGCCTTAACGAACTCAATGAAAAAAGCAAAGAAAAGGATTTGTCAGAATAATTGATTTTGGTTATCTTTGCAGCCCAAAAAATCACGGTCTCGTGGCCGAGTGGCTAGGCAGCGGTCTGCAAAACCGTGTACAGCGGTTCGAATCCGCTCGAGACCTCCAAAGACGTGTTAAGATTGCAATGTAAAGTTGCAATCTTACACATCTTCAAGGGTTTAATCTTTTGTTGGATTAAGATTAAATCAGGTTCTTTCAATGTTTTGCGGCAAAATGTTTACCAATTGTTAACCATGTAAAACATTTTGTGCAATGACAACTGCTACTTTTAAGATCATCCTAAGAAAAGACCATATCCGTAAAAATGGTCAATATTTGCTTTGTTTGCGGGCAATCATCGCAAGAAAGTCAAAATTATACCCAATCCTGAATTTTACCTGCTTTGACAAAGATTTTGATGAAGTGAATGGGATTGTGCGTAGAACAGATCCGGCACACTACCAAAAAAATCTATTGATTCAAAAGTATCTGAACAAAGCCAATAAGATCAATTTTGACTATGCTATTGAGGAAAAGACTTTATCTATTGATGAGTTTACAAAAGCTTTCCTGAATGACAATTATGGCTCAAAATCGTTTTATGAATACATTGAACACCTGATTGAGAAAAGGGAGGATGAGCTTGCAGCCGAAACGATACAGTTTTACAAAAAGCAACTTTCAAAGCTCCGTAGGTTCCGGCCTAATCTTATGTTTTCAGAAGTCAATGGAGACTTTATCCAGGCTTACAAAAAATACATGATTCAAAAGTTAGGGAACCAGGAAATAACCTGGTATAAGTCCCTGGAGTTTATTAAGCGTATTTGTAACAGGGCTTATAAAGAGAAAAAGATAAATGAGCACCCATTAAGAGACCTGGAAATAAAAAGGCTGAAAGGTTCTACCAATCATCTTACCATTGATGAAATACACATACTGGAAGAAATGTACCGGAACAATGAGATAAAACCCAATTTGCGCAATGTGTTAAGATACTTTTTGTTTGCCTGTTATACCGGTATGAGATTTAGAGATGTTCACGACCTCAGAGCTTCAAACATTGTCACGGTTGAGGGAATACAAGTTGTTGAATATGCTATGCACAAAACCAAAAAACCGACTTTAACACCGTTAATTGAGCAAGCTGTAAAGCTTATTCCGGATAACTTGTTGAAGTATCAAAAAGTCTTTAAGGTAACAACCAACCAGGACACAAATAGAAAGCTTAAGACAATCATTCAGCTGGCAGGAATAGAAAAGGCCATCATCTTTCATTCGTCCCGTCATACGTGCTCAAACATCCTCTATTCATTGAATATACCTACTGAGACCAGAGCAATGATTATCGGTGACACAGAAGAAGTATTAAAGGCACATTACACAAATCAAAACATTTCTTTGCTCGTTGAAGCAATGCAAAAATATTCTAATACACTGTTATAGAATTAGTTAAATAGATTTAATGATTAAATAATATTCGTATTAAGCCAAATCTTCCAGCATATTACGTAAAATCCCAAATCTGTAATTACAGTTTCCGTTCAGCGCGGTGCGGGGTCTTTATCCTGGAGAAAGGGAATTATTTCAGTAAAATACCTCTGAAAACCCTATAAATACTGGGTTTTTATGTATTAAAATGCGGAAAATATGCGAAATTCACCTTTTTTGATGTAATTGCACTCATTCCGGACAACTCATTTTGATAAAAAAAGACTGCCATTTCTGACAGCCTTTACAAATACGTGGGGACGTAATTTTTTAGGTATTGATACCCTTTAGCAGTTCCGCTCTAATCTCCCAAAACGTTCTTTTATCTCCTGATGATGCTGCTTGCTCTCTTTTATCTGGTTCTGGTGTTGCTGGTTTATCCGGTAAGTTTTTGTTATTCTTGCCAATCTTCTCAGCATACAAAACAATGTCCAAGGAAACATTATGTCCTGTTACCTTTTCAATGCCGGATGTGTTTCCGTTTCCATTCACTTCAATCACATAAGGCTTGTTCTCGTCTTTGCTATCCCGTATTATGTCAACAGCACACACCCCCAATCCAACAGCTTTTGCAGCATTAATAGCCATTATTTCTTCCTCTGTGGTAAGTTTAACCTTTTCACCCTGGTGTGAAAGACTATAATTACTGCGAAAATCTTTGTCCAGGGCAAACCGTTTGTATGCAGCTGATACTTTTCCGTCCACAACGTAAACCCTTAAGTCTGTTTTTGGCTCTCCGGAATCCATATACTTTTGTAATACCAGATTAATGCCTGACTTGCTGAAAGCTCCAAGTGTGGTACTGATCCCCAATTCATCCGATAGAATAAAAACTCCGGCTCCCTGGCTTCCGGACTGGGTTTTACATACAATTGGTGGTCCATCCAGTGTTTTTGCAATGAATCCAAAATCAACCGGCTTTGAGCTGAACAGGCTCCGGATTGTTCTAACCTTTCCCTGGCTTAGTACCTGACTGCTTAGGAATTTATTACTTGCAATACGCAATCCGTTGGCTTCGCTGGTTGTGGGTATTCCCATATTTCCGGAAAGATGATCTGTGACAACGCAACCATATTCAAAGACTGTTTGTCCGGCAAATCTGGGTATAACAACATCATATTCTTTTGCGCTTACCCTTACAGCATCTTCAGCTCCGTCCTTCAGGTAAATCCGGTCATGTCCGGATTGAATAGCGGACACGTAGCAAATGAAGTCACTGGGTTGCTTTACCGTAACTTCATGGCCTCTTTTCTTTGCCTCTTCTGCAATCCTGGAGACTGCATAACTGTTTGGGCTTCCAGTTAATATAAGCATTTTCATGATTGAAAAATAATTTTAAATTATTCAACAAAGTAAGGGTACTACCTGAGGGAATAAAAGGACAGTACCCTTACTGTGTTTTGATCTAACTTTCGGCTTCTATTTCCAGCTGCATCATTTCAGTTATTTCATCAATGATGCCGTCTTTCATCTCAGACAAATAATTGAGGTTTGTGATTAAACCCATGTTGTCCCCTGTGAGGCATGATGAATTGATACCAGTTTGTTCAACTGTGATTGCAAAGGAACCAGTAGCCGCAAACAGTGCGGACAACTTACTGAGTTGTTTCTGGATTTGGTCAAATGTTTCTCTTTTCATGTGATTTGAGTTTTAAATTAAAGAATTAATTATTTGGTATTCAGCTTATAAAATGAAAAGTTTGCATCAAAAACACTTTTCATTATTGCCAAACTTGCTTTAAAATCAGTTTTTTTAATGATAATTTCGTCGTGTACTGTCAGAAAAGGAATACTGGATGTATAAAGGTTTTTCCAAACACCCTGCATTATTTCAACTTCTGTTTTTTGGAGTAGCCATGCAAGATTGCTATGTCTTTTTTTGTTCGTGTATTTGTTTTCCGGCACAACCTTAGTTTTGTAATTATTAATCCATCGTATCCAGGCTTCATTGCCGAAAATGTTATTTAACTCATTGCTGGGAGGTGCAAAAATTATTTCAAAAAACCTCTTTTTACCTTTATCCCTGTCATTGATTTTAAGTACTTCGGAAAGCTTTTGATAAATATCTTCTCCAGATTCAATCCAGGTTGTAAATGAGTTCTTACCGATGTTTCTTTTAAGAATATGAGCTAAAATTAATGGCTGCATTGTTGCAACATCAATACTTCTAACTTCTTCTCCATCTAATAGCAGCTCTTTACGGATTGTTCCTGGTAAACTTGTGATAGGTGAATGAATCCGGCCACTAAATTCATCACGTTTGAAAAATAGTTCTAAATATTTCTCCTTGTGTTGTTGAAACCTTAGAAAATATTCGTTTGTTAACACCTCATTCTTAATACCAACCTTCAATAAATTGCTTCTCATATACTGAGTAACATAGCCGTATTTCTGGGAATCAACTTGAACAAGTTCGGGACGAAAGGCACCAGGGCGAAGCCCTTTATACAAAAACATGTGATACCCTGTTCCTGGTCGTTTCATAATCTTTACCTCAATTGCGCCAACTTTTTCCATGTATTGAATACTTTTCTTGGCATTATACGTTGGATACTTGAAAAATCGCTTTTCAATGTCATCGTGTAAGTTGATGAAAACAAAATCATCTTCATCAATACCCTTTAACCTCAGTTTCAAGATTTGCTTAGTGTGGATGTAATCTAAAAAATCTCGTTGTGCCTGGTTCTGGAGGGCTTCGCCCTTGTGGCTTTGTGTCTTCTCTTTCATTTGTGGTAAATTTGTAAATAGTTGAATATCAATTGTTTATCCCTGAATCAGTTAACTGCTTGATTTATAGCTATTTAACTGATTTGATTTGACGATTCATATATATAGCGAATCAAATCACTGAATCAAAATGGCTGAATCAGTTATATAGTTGATTTACAACGTGTTTACTGATTTGATTCGATTTTGATTCATTATATATGTTTAAATCAATTTATTTATTTGTCAGATTGTATTTATCCGTAGTGCCTATATTTTTAATCCAGCCTTGCTGCAAATAAAATTCTACAAGTTCTTTACATTGACTGTCTGAAAAGCTGTATTTAAGATCAACTAACTTGAAGTTGAGTTTAATCAAAGGCCACAATGAATTTTTTGTAATTGTCTTTGTCTTGTCAATTTTGCCCCAAATAAGACTTATCAGCCCAAGATGTATTTGAGCATCCAGTTTTAGCGGGTTTGTTTTGCTCAAGTCTTTTGATTCTATGAGTTGAGGGAAATCAGCATCATCCAACGTATAAGCAAAGGGTCTAAAACTCTTTCTCCTTCCATAACCTTCAATAGTGCGAAAACTATCATCCTGTTTATCTCTGCCAATGGAAATAATATACTCTGCTTTGTTGGTTAACTCAGTTCCTAAATGGCCTCTGGCCTTATCATCATTGGGGTTTTGATGCAAAATTGCTATGATATGGATTTTTTGTTCGTCTGACCATTTCATAAGCTTTTCAACAACTATAAAACTTTCCCTGGTGTCATTGAAATCATTAATTAAGTCCCGCACCCCATCAATGATAACAACTCCCAATCCAGACGATGAGGAAAGTATGTAGTCAATTAGTTGTAGTCGTTCAGCTGCGGGAAACGGCCTTAAGCAATAATATTCAAGATTTTCAGCTTCCTTATCAATGGGGAAACCTGCCATCCGGTATATTCGTTCTTGTACGGTTCTGGCATCCTCCTGACCTTGTTCTGTGTCAAAAATGATAACCTTAGGTTTATCCGGTGGCAACTTTGCCATAAAATTGATATACGAAGTATCTGCAATCAGACAAGCCGCAAGTGACGAGGTGAAATAAGTTTTCCCGGCTTTCCCTTTGGCCTGGATAAGTAGAATATTTCCCAAAGTACCTATTTTAGTTGAATCTCCATTTTGCCAAATTTCAAGCACAACTGGATGTTCTTGTAGCTCATCTGTGATTCTAAAACGTGCTTTTTCTTGCAGTTCAGATAGTTTTGACATATTTTTGCGCTTTAGTTTGGTTTAGGGGCGGGTAAGCTGGCGGGCTTTCCGCTTTTTTTTATGGCTTTTGCTGTCATTTCAAAAAATTGTTGGATTAATTTTTTTGGTTCGTTCAATGTCTCCGGCAAATTAAAATTTCTGGAGATATTCGTTTATGGCAGCTTCACTGATTAAGCCGTCTTTGGTCGTTTTGATATAGCCTGTCTTCACTAACTTCTTTATTGTGTTATGAGCTTTACCAAGTCTCAAACGCACCTCATTGATAGTGTAAAGTTTTTCAAACTCTTTGCTCTTTTCCTTCTCAGCTTCAATTTCAAGGATTGCCATTTTAACAGCGTTTTTGATCTCGTTCAGATCAGGGATAACATGTGCCATTTTCTTAAGTGTTTAGGTTATCAAATTAGTAATTACAAATTTTTTGTTATATTTTTTTTGTTACATTTGCAGTGTAACATGAAACTGGTTACAAATTTATAACTTTTATTTACATAGATATGACTTTTGGTTATTATTTTTTGGATTTTAGATTTTAATAGATGATTGCGGATAAAATCAAAGAAATTTGTTCAGAAAAAAGAATGACAATACCTCAATTAGCTGAAAAGATAGGTATGTCAAAAGGGTTCTATACAACTTTAAAAAACAACACACTTAGAGTTGATACTCTTTTAAAAATTGCTGAAGTACTTGAAGTGCCTGTCAGCACATTTTTTGAAGATGAAAATGATCAATGGCCAAAGTCAAAATTGATAGAAGAAGTTAAGAAACTTGATGAAGAAAAGGTTAGAATATCGAAGGAAAATGAGTATCTTTTAGAAATAATAAGAGCTAAAAGAGGTACATTACGAAGAACATATACCAGCTTAAATTTTTTGATTGATACTTTGAAGCCTGAAAGAAATAAAACTGCAAATGATGAACTTAAAAACTTATCGTTTGTCTTAACAGTCAGAATTAAAGAGATAGTTAGGGATATTAATGAAAGTGAAGATTTTGAAAACTCTGATTCTGCATTAAGTAAAAAATCATTTTGGGCAACAGAAAATAAATGACTCTGATTTAGTTATTATGTTAACCAAAAAAGCCTGAAAGCATTGAAATTCCTATAAAGTTTTCAATCCGCTCGAGACCTCCAAATAAAAAACCTGACAGAAATTCTGCCAGGTTTTTT
>ERZ1645187.229-NODE-229-length-54891-cov-6.595539_pt1 | contig 54891 bp, 59 predicted proteins | sample MGYA00575352_ERZ1645187 | MGnify/ENA primary metagenome ERZ1645187 (study PRJEB40837, sample SAMN11349314) | freshwater sediment metagenome | isolation source: river sediment | host: Sediment | place: India: Wazaribad , New Delhi | collected 2017-02-21 ... | reverse complement strand
CTTCGGACAGCTCCCCCAGCAAAGCTGGGAGGAGCGCAGATCAGTCGGAGGCTTGTTCAGAATCCGTCGCGGACCCCTTCAGTCCTTCGGACAGCTCCCCCAGCAAAGCTGGGAGGAGCGCAGATCAGTCGGAGGCTTGCTCAGAATCCGTCGAGGTCCCCTTCAGTCCTTCGGACAGCTCCCCCAGCGAAGCTGGGAGGAGCGCAAAGATACTCACGCTCCCCCAACTTGTTGGGGGAGCTCCCCGAAGGGGTGAGGGGGGCCTTGGGGCGCTTGCAACTTTGATCGCAGTTGCGCTGCGCTGCACAGGCGCTATGTTGCGGTGCAAAGTGCAGGTGCAGGATGACCGGATTTTTCATCGAGGATCTGTCGGTGGGCATGGAGGCGGGGCTGGACAAGACGGTCTCGGCCCATGACATCACGGCCTTTGCCGAGGTGACCGGCGACCGCAATCCGGTGCATCTGTCGGAACACTACGCCGCCAAGACCTTCTTCAAGACGCGCATCGCCCACGGCATGCTGTCCGCCGGGTTCATCTCGGCGGTGCTGGGCACCAAGCTGCCGGGGCCGGGGGCGGTTTACATGTCGCAGACGCTGCGCTTCCTCGCGCCGGTGCGGATCGGCGATACCGTCTCCACCTTCGCCAAGGTGACGGCCCTTGACTTGACCAAGAAGCGCGCCCAATTGCACTGCCGTTGTGAAGTGGCGGGCAAGACCGTCGTGGAGGGCGAAGCGATGGTCTTCGTGCCGTCGCGGGCCTGATGACCGCCGGTCTGCGTCAAAGGCAAGCATGCACGTTCTTCCGGCCGGAGAGGCCATTCCCCCATCACTGAAAGGTGCTGTCGTTGCCATCGGCAATTTCGACGGGCTGCATCGCGGCCACCAGGAACTGTTCAAGGTGGCGCGGGCCGAAGCGGCGCGGCGCGGCGTGAAGTGGGGCATCCTGACATTCGAGCCGCATCCCGCCTCTTTCTTCCGGCCCCATGAACCAGTCTTCCGCCTGACGCCGCAACCCCTGAAAGCGCGGCTCGCTGCTGCCCTGGGGGCCGACCTTCTGGCCGTGGCGCATTTCGACGAGACGCTGGCGACCCGCACCCCAGAGGATTTTGTCGAGAGCCATCTGGTAAACTGGCTTGGCGTGTCGCATGTGGTGTCGGGGTATGATTTCCATTTCGGCAAGGGCCGGAAGGGAACTCCTGAAATCCTTAGGCAATTGGGCCTCGCCCACGGGTTTGGTGCCACCGCCGTGGAGCAGGTGACGGATGATGCCGACGGCAATGCGCCGTTCTCCTCAAGCTCCATCCGATCGGCCCTCCGGCGCGGGCATGTGCGGGCGGCGGCGCATGACCTGGGGTACCGCTGGACCGTGATGGGCGAGGTGGTGCATGGCGACAAGCGCGGGCGCACCATCGGCTTTCCCACCGCAAACATCATCGTCGATCCGGGGGCGGAACCGGCGCGCGGAATCTATGCGGTGGAGGTGCGGGATGCGGCTGCGGCAGAAGGAACGCCTGCCTGGCTGGGGGCCGCCTATTTCGGCGACCGTCCGACCTTCAATACCAACCGCACGTTCCTTGAGACCTATCTGCTGGATGTTGATGTCGATCTCTACGGGCGCACCCTGCTGGTGTCGTTCCATGATCTCATCCGGGGCGACAAGACCTTTGCCTCTGTGGGCGAGTTGATCGACCAGATGAAGGATGACTGCGCGCAGGCGCGGGACATCCTGGCACGCGATTCCGAAACGGACGAAATGGCGGGATTTGCGCTGGGGCGGTTGCAGCGCGAGGGGCGCGTGTAGCAAGTGGGTGGCCCGCTTGAAGCGGGCCATGACGGGGGGGCGTATTGCACCGTGGGTGGCCCGCCTGAAGCGGGCCATGACGGGGCGAGGGGGGGGCTTATGCGTCCGGGTCCAGCAGGCGGTGCAGGTGGACGATGAAGTAGCGCATCTGAGCGTTGTCGATTGTCTCGCGGGCCTTGCCGAGCCAGGCGCGGTGGGCTTCGGCGTAGTTGGGATAGAAGCCGACGACATCGAGCTTCGCCAAATCGCGGAAGGTGACTTCGCTCACGTCTTCCAATTCACCGCCGAAGACGAGATGCAGGAGCTGGCCCTGGACTGCGGATTTTTTCGCGGATTTCTTGACGGCTTTCTTTGCCAGAGATTTCTTTGCCGGTGTCTTCTTGGCGGGCTTGGCGTTCATGTGGTCCTCACGATCTCGAGAATGGCGGCGTGGCTTTCGGGATTCGCCGCTGCGATGAGGCCGGGTTGCCATGGCTGCGGGCGGTTGTAAATCATCCCTCCGCCGGAGAGGTTGCTGAGCACACCGCCTGCCTCCGTGACCAGCAAATGGCCTGCGGCGATATCCCAATCGTTCTTGTCACCGATGGAAATGGCACCGCCATGTTCGCCGCGCGCGATGGAGGCGAGGCGGAGCAGCAGGGGGATGGGACTGTCGGTTTCCGGCGTGAAGCCCCCCGCGGCGAGTCCTGCGCGGTAGCGCTTGGCGGTGATGACGTTGTTGCGGCTGGCCGTGGCAACGGGCGCGCCGTTGACGTAGGCACCACCGCCCTTCACCGCATGGGAGAGGCGATCCTCAGCCGGTTCATAGAGGGCGGACAGCACGGCTTCGCCTCCAATCGCGAGGGCCATGCCGATGCCCCAGGGACCGGAGCGGTGCAGGAAGCCGCGTGTGCCATCGATGGGATCGGCAATCCACAGGCGCGATTTCACGAGGCGGGCCGGGGCATCAGGGGTTTCTTCCGAGAGCCAGCCATCGTCGGGGCGGGCCTGCATGATGCGGCTGCGGAGGAGGTTGTCCACCGCTTCATCCACGTCGGTGACGAAGGTGCCGTCCTTCTTGGTGCGATGGCCGAAGCCCTTGCGTTGCATGGCAAGTGCCAGTTCACCCGCTTCACGCAGGCTGTCCAGCAGCAGGGCGAGATCAGCGTCCGGCAAGGGTCATCTCGCCGAGGAAGCAGGAGGGGGCCACGGTAGAGCTGCGGAAGACCAGATCGTTGGCAGGCTCAAGGCCCGCGAACATGGCGCGCAGGTTTCCGGCGACGGTGATTTCACTGACGGGGTAGGCCATCTCGCCGCCTTCGATCCAGTAGCCGGAGGCACCGCGGCTATAGTCGCCTGTCACCATGTTGACGGACGAGCCGATGAATTCGGTGACGAGAAAGCCTGAGCCGATGTCCTTCATCATCTCTTCCGGCGAGCGTGTGCCCGCTTCCATGTGGACATTGCTGGTGGAGGGGCCGCCGCGTCCGCCCTGGCCCGTGGGGGCGAGGTTGAGCTTGCGGGCGGAGCGCAGGTCGAGAATCCAGTTGGTGAGCACGCCCTTGTCGATGAGGGCGCGGCGCTGCACGGGCAGGCCTTCGCCATCAACGGCACGGGAGGCGAGGCCGCGCTTGCGCAGCGGGTCGTCGATGATGGTGACTTCGGGGCGGAACAGGGCCTTGCCGAGATCGTTCTTCAGGAAGCTGGTGCCGCGCGCGATGGCGGCACCGCTGATGCCGCCCACCAGATGGCCGATGAGGCTGGTGGAGATGCGGCGGTCGAAGATCACCGGCACCGTCTGCGAGGAGAGCTTGCGCGGGTTCATGCGGCGGGCGGCGCGTTCGCCTGCGGTGCGACCGATCTTTTCGGCGGGTTCGAGATCAGCCCAGTAGATGGCGCCGTGGCCGTCGTAGTCACGCTCCATGGTGGTGCCTTCGCCGGCGATGACAGAGACACTGTTGCCGAAGGAGGTGCGGCGGGAGGTGCGTTCAAAGCCGTTGCTGGCAATGATGGCGGAGCGGCCTTGATAGGACGAAGCGCCTGCGCCATTGCTCTTGCTGACACCGGGGACGGCGAGGGCGGCGCGCTCGGCTTCGAGCGCCCGGTCGCGGAGCTGGTCCATGCTGACGGACTCATCCGAGCAGACGTCAATCTCGGGGAAGGTCGTGGCGAGCTGGGTGGGATCGGCGAGGCCCGCATGGGGGTCCGGGGGGGCCAGCTTCGCCATGGCGACGGCGCGGGCGACAAGGCGTTCCAGGGCATCGGAGGTGAGCACGCTGCCGCTCATGCTGGCGGAGGACTGCCCGACATAGACCCGCACCGTGGCCTCGCGGGCCTCGGCCTGTTCGAGGGTCTCGATCTCGCCGTTGCGGATGGAGACGGAGCGGTCATTGCCTTCGGCCACCACGGCATCGGCTGAGGTGGCACCTTCCCTGCGGGCGAGGCGCAGGAGGTCTTTGGCGATATCAAGAAGATCGGTCATCAGATGAGAAGGTCCATGAGGAATCCGGCAAGCACGAGAAGGCCATATGTGCGGTTTGACTTGAAGAGTTGCAAGCACAAGCCGCCGTCTGCATCATCAAACGCGCGGATTTGCCAGACGGATTGCAGGGCGGCGGCGGCGATGCCGGCATACGCCGCAGGTCCAGCACCGACACCCCCGGCGGCCACCACCAGCAGCAGGGCTGTGAGAGCGAAGAAGCCCGTGAGCCAGGGGCGGGTGTCGGCCCCGAACCTGAGGGCGGTGGATTTGACGCCGATCAGGATGTCGTCGTCCTTGTCCTGGTGGGCGTAGATGGTATCGTAGGCCAAGGTCCAGGAAATGCCTGCCGCGTAGAGCATGAGCGAGGGCCAGGCGTGGGTGTTGGTGACGGCGGTCCAGCCCACGAGGGCGCCCCAGTTGAAGGCGAGCCCCAGCACGGCCTGCGGCCAGTAGGTGATGCGCTTCATCAGCGGATAGATGACAATGATGGCGACGGAGGCCAGCCCGGTGAGGATCGTGAGGGTGTTGAACTGCACGAGGATGGCGAGCCCCGCCAGCAGCAACAGGCCGAGGAAGACGAGTGCCTGCTTCACCGAGACACGGCCCGAGGGGATGGGGCGCGAGCGGGTGCGGGCGACCTGTCCATCGAAGTTGCGGTCGGCGATGTCGTTGATGACACAGCCGGCGCCGCGCATGACAATGGCGCCTGCGAGGAAGAGCGCGCCGTACCAGAGTTGGATCGCCTCCGGCCCTGTGGTGAGGGCGGCGAGGCCCAGACCCCACCAGCAGGGGATGAGCAACAACCACCAGCCGATGGGCCGGTCGAGGCGCATCAGCTGGGCATAGGGCAGGAAGGAGGTTGGCAGCCAGCGCTCCACCCAGTTGCCGGGAGCGGCATCCGCCACGCTGATGTTGGGTGGCACAGGGTTCACGCCCGCCATCCAGATTTTTCCGTCAGCCCGGCGCAGGCCGGGCCAGTGCTGCACCACGGCATTGCCGCGACAGACAATCCGAAGGACGCATCCCCTGCTGGCAGACGTGTGCCTGGGCCAAAGCCCCGCCCCGGCCTGCGCCGGGGTGACGATGGATGTATGTGTTCTCGTGAAGAGACGATTGACCGCTTGGAATCCATTGCGCGGGCCGTGTAACACGGCTGTCATGGCAAAGACCACACCCCGCTTGCATCTCGACGCCGAGCTGACTCCGGCTCATGACATTGCGCTGTCGCGCGATCAGGGGCATTACCTGACCCATGTGCTGCGCCTCGTCGGTGGCGACGTGGTGGAGGTGTTCAATGCGCGCGATGGCGCGTGGCTGGCCTATCTCACGGACGTGGGAAAGAAGGCGGTGAACATCCGTTGCGAGCGGCGCGTAGGCGATGTGACGCCGCCGCCGGACATCGACTATCTCTTCGCGCCGCTCAAACATGCGCGTCTTGATTACATGGTGCAGAAGGCGACGGAACTTGGCGTGCGCCGCCTGCGCCCGGTGATGACGGCGCGCACCATCGCCGAGCGGGTGAACCTGGAGCGCATGCGGGCCAACGCCATCGAGGCGGCGGAGCAGTGCAATCTGGTGTTCGTGCCTGAGGTGCTGGAGCCGCAACCTCTGGCCAAGGTGATTGCCGTGTGGGAGCCGTCACGGCGGCTGATCTTCTGTGACGAGACGGGGGTGCGGGTGAGTCCGCTGGGTGTGTTGCGGGGTGTGTCGCCGCCTGCCGCGGTGCTGGTGGGACCGGAGGGCGGTTTCACCGAGGATGAGCGGCGGCTCTTGAAGTCACAGCCATTTGTCACGGGGATTTCACTGGGACCGCGCATCCTGCGGGCTGATACCGTGGCGATTGCCGCGCTTGCCGTGGTGCAGGCGGCAATCGGCGACTGGGGTGCGTGACAATCTGTGATAGCTTGCATCACATTTTGTGGCTTGCCCGTTCGGGCTGCGATGCCTATTTCACGGGCTGGCAACAAGGATAATACGCGTGAGCGGACCCACACCGGAAACGGCCGAAGGCAAGGCCATCATTGAATCGAAGGCACAACTCGTCTCCTATTTCGAAGAGGGAATGAAGCCCAAGGCTGACTGGCGCATTGGCACCGAGCACGAGAAGTTCCCGTTTCTCACCGACACCCTGCAGCCTGTGCCATATTTCGGGCCGCGCTCCATCAAGGCCTTGCTTGAAGGGCTGAAGGCGCGGTTTGGCTGGGACGGTGTCTATGAGGGAGAGAACATCATTGCGCTCTCCGATCCCAAGGGCATGGCCAACATTTCGCTGGAGCCGGGCGGACAGTTCGAGTTGTCCGGTGCGCCGCTCACGAGCGTGCATGACACCTGCGCGGAAGTGAACGAACATCTCCAGCAGGTGCGTGAAATCGGCGACCAGCTGGGAATCGGATTCTTGGGGCTTGGTGCTTCGCCCACCTGGACGCGGGCCGAAACGCCAGTCATGCCCAAGGGCCGCTACGGCATCATGGCGCCCTACATGGACAAGGTGGGCACGATGGGGCGGGACATGATGTTCCGCACCTGCACGGTGCAGGTGAACCTCGATTTCGGCAGCGAAGCGGACATGGTGCAGAAGCTGCGCGTGTCGGTGGCGTTGCAGCCCATCGCCACGGCGCTGTTTGCCAATTCGCCATTTCTCGAAAGCAAGCCCAACGGCTTCCTGTCGTTCCGCAGCCATGTGTGGACGGACACCGACAATGCCCGGGCTGGCATGCTGCCTTTCGCCTTCGAAGACGGCATGAGCTTCGAGCGTTACGTTGACTATGCGCTCGACGTACCGATGTACTTCACCATGCGTGACGGCAAGTTTGTGAACACGGCGGGCGAGAGCTTCCGCAAGTTCCTTGACGGCAAGCTGCCGCAGCTTCCGGGCGAAAAGCCCGCGATTAAGGACTGGGCCGACCACCTCACGACGATTTTCCCCGAGGTGCGCCTGAAGCGCTACCTCGAAATGCGTGGCGCCGATTCAGGTCCGTGGCGGAGATTGTGCGCGCTGCCTGCCCTGTGGACCGGATTGCTTTATCACCAGCCATCGCTGGATGCGGCGTGGGACATTGTGAAGGGCTGGAGTGCCGCCGAGCGCCAGGCCTTGCGCGATGCCGTGCCGCGTGAGGGTCTGAAAGCGACGATCGCCGGGCGCAGCGTGCGCGAAATCGCGGCGGAGGTGCTGGTTCTGGCCCGCACCGGCCTTGCGGCACGGGGCATTGCCGGCTGCAAGGGCAAGCCCGAAACCGCCTTCCTGGACGTGCTGGATGAAACCGTGACGAGTGGCAAGACCGCTGCGGACAACCTGCTCGACCTCTACAACGGCGCGTGGAAGGGTGACATTTCACGTGTTTTCCGGGACTTTTCTTACTGAACGAACCGTTCAGAGCGGGTTCAGCCGCCTGACGTTATTTCCTGCTTCCAAGACAACCGGAGACCGCCATTCACTTGACGGTTTCCTCAACTCGGAGCAGCGTGCCCCTTCTGGGGGCACATGAAATGACGGAGATTTCACGTGTCAATTCGCATGATGGGCGTGGCCTTGGGCGCGCTGGTGGCCTTTGCAGGTGCGGCGCTGGCCGAGACCGAAAGCAAGGAATTCAAGAACCCCAAAATGAACGGCAAGCGCGTGGACTGGTGCGCGGACGCCGGCAAGAAATGCGGGCAGGGCGGCGGCGTGCGGCTCTATTGCCAGTCGCAGGGCTATGATGACGATGACGACTTCGCAAGCGCCGAGCTTGGCGAGCCGACCGTCTACCTGAACAGCGGCAAGACCTGTGATCCGGATCAGGGAGGCGAATGCCGCGCCATCACCAAGGTCACATGCACCCGCGAGGCCAAGAAGAAGGGCATCGACGTCGAGGCATCCAGCGAGACGGACATCGGCGAAGTCAACCAGGGTGGCGAGGATGTGCTCAACAAGCTGGGTGGCGAGGTGCAGGGCGAACTTTCGGCCATCACCTATTCGCAAGGCAACAAGGCGCGCATCGCGGTGTTTGCCCGCGGCATGGACAATGCCCTGTGGTGGCAGGCCGGTGATGGCACCGGCAAGTGGTTCGGCTGGAAGAGCCTGGGCGGCGTGTTCAAGGGCTCGCCCTCCTGCACGTCCTACAAGGGCAGCGCATGGTGCGCCGTGCGCGGCATGGATGATGCGGTCTGGGTGATCAGCCAAACGAAGGGCAAGTGGGGCGGCTGGAGCAGCATCGGTGGTGTGACCAAACAAAGCCCCTCGCTTGTTGCCGGTTATGGAGCCGTCGTGGCGATTGTCCGCAACACGGAGGGCACTTACTCGTGGAATGCTTTCACGGGCATTGATGACTCTGACGATCCCGATGTGGAAACCGGTCTGTCCGCATGGGCTGGCTGGAAGGGGACGGACGTGCAGATTTCCACGTCACCGACCTGCATCGTCAGCAAGGCCGACAAAGTGCATTGCTACCAGAAGATATCCGGCGGCAAGATCATCGAGAATGTCGATGTGCTCAATAACGGCCCGACGGTGGATTTGAAGGGCCTGTCCGAATCGCAGCCCGGCGTGCTGTTCGAGAAGGCAGCCCTCAACATCCGTGTTCTGGCACGTGGGCTCGATGACAAGCTGTGGGTGAACCGCCGCAACGGCAATTCCGGCAAGTGGGGCGGCTTCAAGCAAAAGCCTTACACCTTCTATGGCAAGCCGGTCTGCCTGGATACCAACGCGGAGTCCTCCGGCTTCTGGTGCTTCGGGGTTGGCGGCGACAAGTCCGTCGTGGCCCAGCGCATGCAGGCCAGTACCTTCAGCGGTCAGTGAGTGTTCCACTTCTTCCGCCAGTTGAACGGCGCATTCACGGCGCATTCAGCTGGCGGAGCCCAGAACTTCCCCATCAAACCAGAATGCTGCGGAATGAACCCGCGCTCCAGCCCCGAGGAAACCCATGTCTCTCTCATCGATCCTGAAACCGGCAGTTCTTGCGGCGGCAGCGAGCGTCCTGCTGGCGATGCCCGCTGTTGCTGCCAACAAATCCTTTTCCAACCCGTCGGTGAAGGGCAAGCGCCTCGACTGGTGCAAGGTGTGGGGCGACAAGTGCGGCAAGCCTGCTGCCCAGGCCTTCTGCTGGTACCAGGACATGGGCAAGGTCATGAGTTTCACGATCGACAAGGGCATCAGCCTGCCGACCCGCATCATCTCCACCGGTCAGATTTGCGACACGGGCTGTGACAGCTTCAAGAAGATCGTCTGCGCGCCGAAAGAGGGCGAGCAGGTGTTGTTCGATGATGACGGTTCCGGTGCCTCGGCCACGGAAGAAGCAGGCAACGGCGATCCGAACGCGCCGGACAACAGTGACAACAATGGACGGCCCGCGGGTGCGGAACAGGATCTCGGCGGCGCCATCAAGGGTGACCTCTCGGTTGTGAGCCTGCCAGCCGGATTTGGCGACAAGATCGCGCTTTTCGGCAAGCGGGGTGACGGGTTGTGGTGGCGTTCCGGCGGCGGTGCCAATACGTGGGACGCTGATTGGAGCCAGATCGGAGGAGGGCAGATCAAGTATTCGCCGAGCTGCGTGACCTTCAACAAGAGTGTCTGGTGTTTTGTCGTGGGGCTGGATGATGCCCTGTGGACTGTGACTTCGGACAAATACGGTGGCTGGACCGGTTACCAGAGCCTTGGCGGCGTGATCACGGGTTCGCCATCCGCGGTGGTGGCGATGGATGCGAAGGGCAGCCCGGCAATCTATGTCTTCGTGCGCAACACCTCGGGTTCGCTGTCGATGAAGGCTTATTACAAGGACCCGGAAACAGACCTCTATGCCTGGGCCGATTGGCGCGGCATCAACAAGAAGTTCGCCGGTGCGCCCACCTGCGTGGCCATGGGGGGTGCCCATGTGGATTGCTACGCCCGCAACGAGGCCGGCAACACACTGGAGTTTCCGACGGTTCTCACCACCGGCAAGACGCTCAACCTTGGCGGCGAGACGGAAAAGCGGCCGGGCGTCATGGTCAGCAGCGACCACAAGCAGGTGCGCGTGATGGTGCGCGGCATGGACGGCAAGCTGTGGCACAGGAAGTGGAAATCCGGTGAAGGCTTTGCCGAATGGACGCAGACGGACTTCGACGTGGCGGGTCAGCCGCAGTGCAAGTACGAATACGATACCAAGATGTACTGGTGCTTTGACGTGAAGAGCAACGGTGCGGTGCGGGCGCGCCGCTTTGAAGGCAAGATGCCGTTCTGACAACCTTGGTTCGTGCGGAAGGCGTAGGGATGCGCTATCCGCCCGCCTGCCAGGATTTGATCGCATCCAGCGGCCAGAGCAGCATGATGATGTTGAGGGTGAGGTTGTCCCTGATCATGATGCCAGTGAAAAGTTCGAAGAGCACGGCCAGCGCCACTGTGGCCCAGACCGGCAGGCGCGAGGCGGCGTAGAAGCCCGCCACCATGGCGAGAATGTCGCAGACCGAATTCAGTACGCTGTCGCCATAGTAATCCAGCGAGATGGTGGCTTCGCGGTAGCGGTTGATGATGAAATCTGTGTTCTCGAAGATTTCCCAGGCCCCTTCCACAAGCGTGGCAAGGGCGAGGCGCGCGGCAAGGCTGCGCCGCCGGAACGCGAGCCAGGTCAGGCCATAGAAGATGAAACCGTGGATGACGTGCGACGGCGTGTACCAGTCGGTGATGTGCTGGGAATTCTCGGAACTGACGACAACGCCATGCCAGAACTTCACATAGCCGCACTTGCAGATGGGCTCGCGGCCCATGGTGAGCAGGATGACGGCGGCGGTGATGATGACAATCGCCGCGACGATGAGGGCACTGGTGTGGTCCTTCGCGGAAGCAGATGGTGTTTCCGTCATGTGGCGGGCCACGGCGTGCCGTCGATGGTTTCCACGGGCAGGCCGGATTTCTTCCAGGCGCTGAACCCGCCCGTGAGGTTGAGCACGGGGCCGAGGCCCATCTCCTTGGCGGTGCGGGCCGCAAGGGCGGAGCGCCAGCCAGACGCGCACTGGAAGATGAAGGTCCTGTTCTCGGCAAAGTAAGGCTTGTGGTAGGGGCTTTCCGGATCAATCCAGAACTCCAGCATGCCGCGCGGGCAATGTTTCGTGCCGGGAATGCGGCCTTTGCGTTCCAGTTCGCGTGGATCGCGGAGGTCAATGATGAGGGCTTCGCCGGACGCGGCCATGGCTTGCGCCTGTTCCGGCGAAACACCCTTCACGGCGGCGTTGGCTTCATCAAGAAGCTGTTTGTAACCCTTTGTGATTGCCATCTCTGCGATTCCTGTTGCTGGCGGTGAGTGTTGGCGAAGGCGGGGCGGGAGTGCAATAGCCTGTGCGGCGCACAGGGCTGGCATGCGCTGGCACCAAAGCATGGCGCTTCTGTCATGCTACAACATGTCGCCACTGCGGATTGACGCCTCTGATTGCGGGGGCAGGGTCGGTGTGATTGAGTCACCGCACAGATTCCTTCGCGCTTCATTCCTCCGCGCATGGCTGGTGTGGATGACATGCGACTCCCACGGCACGGCGGACAAGGTGAAGCGGATGGACTGGTGGCGCGATCCTGCGGGACGCGCGTGCCGCGCCAATGCGGCGAATGACATGGAGATGAAAAGATGAAACGTAGATTGTTCCTCGGTGCGGCCATGGGCCTCATCATGGCTTCGGCCGCCCATGCGGAAGACCTGACCTTCGCGGTTGCCGGTCCGCTGACCGGGCCGCTGGCCTCGATCGGTGACCAGTTCAAACAGGGGGCACAGGCCGCCGCCGACGCGATCAACGCCAAGGGTGGCGTGCTGGGCCGCCAGGTGAAGCTGCAGTTCGAGGATGACCAGTGTGATCCGAAGCAGGCGGTTTCGATTGCCAACCGCATCGTGGCGGCGGGCATCCGCTTCGTTGATGGCCATGCCTGCTCAGGTTCCAGCATTCCGGCGACCGAGGTTTACGGCGAGAACGGCATCATGATGATGAGCCCGGCCTCGTCCAACCCGGTGATGACCGATGCTGCGGCCGAGAAGGGCTATACGAACATCATGCGCCTCTACACGCGCGATGACGCGCAGGGCGCATTCATCGGGCCGTGGATCGCCAAGAACTATGCGGGCAAGAATGTCGCCGTGCTGCATGACAAGACGCCGTATGGCCAGGGCATTGCCGATGCGGTCAAGGCCTCGATCAACAGCAACGGCATGCAGGAGGTTTTCTATGAAGGCATCAATGCCGGCGAGAAGGACTACAACGCCGTCATCACCAAGCTGAAGGAAGCCAAGGCCGACGTGCTCTACTTCGGCGGTTATCATCCGGAAGCGGGCCTCATCCTGCGTCAGGCCGCCGAACAGGGCGTGAAGCTGCAGATGATCATGCCGGACTCCATCGCCTCGGCGGAGTTCTGGCAGGTGGCGGGACCAGCGGGCGAGGGCACGCTGTTTGTCTTCCCGTCCGATCCGCAATCTCGTCCGGAAGCCAAGGAAGCGGTGGAGAAGATTTCGGCCGGGGGCTTCAAGCCGGACGGCTTCACGCTGTTCTCCTACGCGGTGATCCAGGCCTTCGCGGCGGGCATCGAAAAGGCGGGCACGGATGATCCCACGAAGGTTGCCGAAGTGCTGAAGAATGGCGAGGCCATCCAGACGGTTGTCGGCCCCGTGACCTTCGACGCCAAGGGTGACCTGAAGGACGCGAGCTATGACATCAACCGCTGGAGCAACGGCGCCTACGCCGCCATTCCGCAATGACCCTCTGACAAAAACGGGCGGGGGGCGGCGCGTGCCGCCCCTTGCAGTTCTGGTGGATGCCCACCACCTCACCCATGAACTGGCAGGACGGCCCGGAGACTGGTGATGAGTGATGACAATGACAGACAGACCGGGCGTCCCGTAAACGAGAGTGAACGGCGCGAAGCGGCGCGCCTGCACCGGGACTGGCTTTCGTACATCCTGCTGTGTGCCGCGTTCGGCATTGCGCTGGGAGTGGGACTGGCTGCGCTGCTCATCCGCCTGGACGTGAGCGGCATTGGCACCATGCTGGCGCACAGTCCCCATGAAATGGGCTACAAGTTGCTGCTCGCGGGCGGGCTGGCGTCCACCTTCGGCATGGTGTCCATGGGCACCGGCATAATGCTCCGCGCCATGTTCTTTTGACTGAGTGCGCCGCTTCAGACTTCTTGGCCGGGGAGTGTGCGGATCACACAGCCGGCAATCTTCCATGTGCCATCGGTCTGCTGCTCCAAGGTGTAGCGGGCCTCATAGGTCTTGCCGTCGGTGCCCCGGATGATAACGGTCTCGGTTGGCCGCCCGTTGGGGTCGGTGGCGCTTTCGCCGAAGCTGTAGCCGCTGTTGCGGTGAACCGGCTGGTAGCCCTTCTTCACCATCGCCATGAAGCTGTCGACGGTGGGGAAGGCGAACTTGATCAATGGTGCGGCATAACCATAGGCTTCATCGTCCCGGTCTGAGGCGAAGGCCTGAAGCTGGCCGGTGATGATAGCGCGCATGGCGTCCCTGTTGGCATCGTCCCCGGCGCGGGCAGCGGCAATGCCGAAACAGACAATGGCAAGTGCCGTGATCAGGATTCGAAGGCGGGTCATGGCGAAATCTCCCTCAACGTGATTCAGAATGGCACGGCTTGTTACGCCGCGTTGGGCATTCCGGTTTCGTGTGCGGTGCAGCACGAAAGAATCTCTGCATTTCAGTCCTCAAAGCCATTGGTAGTGCTTGACGGATTCGCGTGGTGATGATGATCATCGCGCCCGGCACAACGGGTCCGGCGTTGCGGCTTGGGGCAGTCTTGCGCCCGCAACGGACGGACAATGGGAGGAAAAGAAATGCCAACAGTCTCCATGACAGTGAATGGAAAGGCCGTGAAGGGTGAGGTCGAGGGCCGCACGCTTCTGGTCGAGTTTATCCGCGAGCACCTGGGCCTCACGGGTACCCATGTGGGCTGCGACACCAGCCAGTGCGGTGCCTGCGTTGTGCACGTTGATGGCAAGGCGGTGAAGAGCTGCTCCACGCTTGCCGCAGCCTGCGACGGTGCTGCCGTCACCACCATCGAAGGCCTGGCCAAGGACGGCAAGCTGCATCCGATGCAGGAATCGTTCCGCGAGCACCACGGCCTGCAGTGCGGCTTCTGCACGCCCGGCATGATCATGTCGGCGGTCGATCTGGTGAAGCGCGAGGGCAAGAAGCTGGACGAAGACACGATCCGGCACGGCCTGGAAGGCAACATCTGCCGCTGCACCGGCTACCAGAACATCGTCAAGGCCGTGCAGGCCGGCGCAGAGAAAATGTAAGGGAGATTGCGGAGATGACCGGAACCGGAGTTGGCGCCTCAGTCAAGCGCAAGGAAGACCAGCGGTTTATCACTGGCAAGGGCCAGTATACCGATGACATCAACCTGAAGGACCAGACTTACGCCTATTTCGTGCGCTCACCCCATGCGCACGCCACCATCAAGTCGATCAACACCAAGAAGGCCGCGGCCATGCCGGGCGTGCTCGGCGTGTTCACCGGCGAGCATGTGAAGGAAGACAAGATCGGCGGCCTGATCTGCGGCTGGGCGATCACCTCGAAGGATGGTTCCGGCATGAAGGCCGGTCCGCATCCGATCCTCGCTGATGGCAAGGTGCGCTATGTGGGCGACCATGTGGCCGTCGTCGTGGCCGAGACCAAGGAGCAGGCCAAGGCTGCTGCCGCGCTGGTGGACGTGAAATACGCGCCGCTGGCGCACAATGTGGATGCCGCGAAGGCGATGTCCACCAAGGCGCAGGTACATGACGTCGCCGCCGACAACCGGGTTTACAACTGGTCAATCGGCGACGAAGGCAACACGGCAGCCGCGTTCAAGAACGCCGCGCATGTGACCAAGCTCGACATCGTCAACAACCGCCTCATTCCCAATGCCATGGAGCCGCGTGCCGCGATTGGTTCCTATGACACGGGGATGGAGGCCTACACGCTCTACACCACCAGCCAGAACCCGCATGTGGCGCGCCTCGTTATTTCGGCGTTCCACGGCCTGTGCCCCGAACACAAGCTGCGCGTGATCGCGCCTGACGTGGGCGGCGGCTTCGGCTCCAAGATCTTCATCTATGCCGAAGAAGTGGTCTGCGTCTGGGTGTCGAAGCGCGTGGGCGGTCGGCCCGTGAAGTGGACGGCCGAACGCACCGAGAGCTTCCTTGCTGACGCCCATGGCCGCGACCATGTGACCAAGGCGGAGCTTGCCACGGATTCCTCCGGCAGGATCACAGGCCTTCGCGTGCACACGACGGCGTCGATGGGGGCCTATCTCTCCACCTTCTCCAGCTGCGTGCCGACCTACCTCTATGCCACGCTGCTTTCCGGCCAGTACAATATCCCCAACATCTATGCGGAGGTCGATGCGGTTTACACCAACACCGCGCCGGTTGACGCCTATCGCGGGGCAGGGCGTCCGGAAGCGACCTACGTGGTCGAGCGCCTGGTTGAAACGGCAGCGCGCGAACTGAAGATGGACCCGGCGGAATTCCGCCGGAAGAACTTCGTCACGCAGTTCCCGCACCAGACGCCGGTGATCATGTGCTACGACGCGGGCGACTATGACGCCTCGCTCGTCAAGGCGCAGGAGATGGCTGACGTGAAGGGCTTCGCGGCCCGCAAGGCGGCTTCCGCCAAGAACGGCAAGCTGCGCGGTCTCGGCTACTCGGCGTACATCGAAGCATGCGGCATCGCGCCGTCGGCGGCGATCGGTTCGCTGGGGGCTGGCGTGGGCCTGTGGGAATCAGCCGAAGTGCGCGTGAATCCGGTGGGCTCGGTGGAAATCCTCACGGGTTCCCACAGTCACGGCCAGGGCCACGAAACAACCTTCGCGCAGTTGGTCTCCGACCGGCTGGGCGTGGACTTCAACAACGTCTCGGTCGTGCATGGCGACACCGACAAGGTGCAGTTCGGCATGGGCACCTACGGTTCGCGCTCCGGTGCGGTGGGCATGCATGCCATCTCCAAGGCGCTCGACAAGATCGAGGCCAAGGCGAAGAAGGTTGCCGCCGCCGTGATGGAAGCCTCCACCGATGACGTGGAGTTCAAGAACGGCACCTTCACGGTGAAGGGCACCGACAAGAAGATGGCCTTCGGTGAGGTGGCGCTTGCGGCCTATGTGGCGCACAAGTTCAACTCCGCCGAAATCGAGCCCGGCCTCAAGGAAAGCGCCTTCCACGACCCGGCGAACTTCGTGTTCCCGGCAGGCGTGCACATCTGCGAGGTGGAGATCGATCCGGACACGGGCGTGACCGAGATCGCCAACTATACCTGCGTTGACGACTTCGGAAACCTGATCAATCCGATGATCGTGGAAGGCCAGGTGCAAGGTGGCATCGTGCAGGGCATCGGCCAGGCGCTTGCCGAAGGTTGCGTCTATGACGAATCCTCGGGCCAGCTGCTGACCGGCTCCTACATGGATTACCGCATGCCGCGCGCCGCCGACGTGCCGAGCTTCAACCTCGGCTTCACCTGCACGCCATGCCCGACAAACCCGATGGGGATGAAGGGCTGCGGCGAGGCAGGCGCCATCGGTTCGCCGCCAGCAGTCATCAACGCCGTGACGGATGCGCTTGGCATTCGTGAGATCGCCATGCCAGCGACACCGCAAGTGGTGTGGAACGCGGTGCAGGGCTTGAAAAAGGCAGCGGAATAAGGACGGGGAGAAAGACACATGGAAAACTTCAACTATCACCGTCCCAGCAAGGTGGCTGACGCCGTCAAGCTGATGAAAAAGGCCAAGGATGGCAAATACCTCGCGGGCGGGCACACGCTTGTGCCCACCATGAAGCAGGGGCTTGCCACACCGACGGACATCATCGACCTTTCCGGCCTGAAGAACGCGGGCGTGAAGGTGGGTGCCAAGTCTGTGGTGATCCAGGCCGGCACGACACATGCCGCGGTGGCCGCCGACAAAGGCGTGCGCAAGGCCATTCCCGGCCTGGCGGCACTTGCTGGCGGCATTGGTGACCCCCATGTCCGACACAAGGGCACGATTGGCGGTTCGCTTGCCAACAATGACCCGGCGGCGGATTATCCGGCGGCGTGCCTCGCACTCGGTGCCACCATCCACACCAATGCCCGCAAGATTCCGGCGGACAAGTATTTCACTGGCCTGTTCTCGACCGCCCTCAAGGACGACGAGATCATCACGGCGGTGGAGTTTCCCATCCCGAAGAAGAGCGGTTATGCCAAGTTCCCGAACCCGGCCTCGCTTTACGCGATGGTGGGCGTGTACGTGGTGCAGGATGGCAAGGGTGCGGCCCGCGTGGCCGTGACCGGTGCAGGCCCCGGCGTGTTCCGCCAGGCTGACATGGAAGTTGCGCTCTCCAAGTCCTTCAAGGCGGATGCGCTGGCGGGGATTGCGGTGAAGCCGCGCGGCCTCAACAGCGACATCCACGGTTCAGCCGCCTACCGGGCGCACTTGATCTCCGTCATGGCCAGGCGCGCCCTGGCGGCGGCAAAGTAGTTTTGACCGACAGGAGCGACACCCGCTGACTCCGGTTGGCGGGTGTTTTTTGTTACACGCAGGCGACCGGGGTCTGGCGACGGACGTATCGGTGACAGGAGTCCTTGAACCGATGACAAAGCCCTTGCCCGCCACCATTGACGACACCATCGACCTGCTGAAATCCCGTGACTATGTGGCGGGCCGTGACCTTGGCACGGTTGTCTTCCTCGCCCTCAAGATGGGGCGGCCTCTTTTTCTGGAAGGGGAGGCCGGCGTCGGCAAGACCGAGATCGCCAAGGTTCTGGCGGAGGGCCTTGGTCGCAAGCTCATCCGGTTGCAGTGCTATGAAGGCCTCGACGTCTCGTCCGCCGTCTATGAGTGGAACTATCCGGCACAGATGATCGAAATCCGGCTCGCTGAGGCGGCAGGGAACATCGACAAGGCGCGGTTGGGTTCGGATGTGTTCGCCGAGCGGTTCCTGATCAAGCGGCCCCTGCTTCAGGCGCTGGAATCGGAAGATGGTGCTGCCCCCGTGCTGCTGATCGACGAACTGGACCGCACGGATGAAGCCTTTGAAGCCTTCCTGCTGGAGGTGCTGTCGGACTTCCAGGTTTCCATTCCGGAACTCGGCACGCTGAAGGCGAAGGAACCGCCCATCGTCATCATCACCTCCAACCGCACGCGTGAGGTGCACGACGCCTTGAAGCGGCGCTGCCTCTATCACTGGGTTGGCTATCCGGACGCCAAGCGCGAGGTGGCGATCCTGCGGGCCAAGCGGCCCAGGGCGTCGGCGCAACTGGCGAAGGAAGTAGTGGGCTTCGTGCAGGCGCTGCGCAAGGGTGGCGACCTCTACAAGTCGCCCGGCGTGGCGGAAACGCTGGACTGGGTGTCTGCGCTGCACGAACTGGATTGCGTTGTGCTGGACCCGCAGACGGTGAACGACACGCTCGGCGTGCTGCTCAAATACCAGGACGACATCGCCCGCATGGAAGGCTCGGAGGCCAAGCGCATCCTTGACCAGGTGAAAGAAGAGTTGCGGCTGATGGGGTCGGTGTGAGCCAGTTTCCCTCACCTGCCGCTATGCGGCGTCCTCTCCCGCAAGCGGGAGAGGTGAGAATTTTCACTTCTCCCGCTTGCGGGAGAAGGTGGCGCGCAGCGCCGGATGAGGGACGTTGATGTTCACCACGCCCGCCAATTCAAACCGCCAGATCACCGGAAAGCTGGCCGAGAACATCATGCATTTTGCCCGCGTGTTGCGCGAGGCAGGGATTCCAGTGGGGCCGGGCAGCGTGCTCGATGCGCTGGATGCCGCGATGGCGGGGCCCTTGCAGCGGCGCGAGGATTTCTACTGGATGCTGCACGCGGTGTTCGTGAAGCGGCGTGAGCAGCGCGAGGTCTTCGACCAGGCCTTCCACGTGTTCTGGAAGAAGCCAAAAATGCTGCAGCAGCTGATGCAGCTGATGTACACGCAGATCGCCCGCAAGCCGCACGAGAACCGCAAGCAGGCAGGCTTCCGCCGCCTCGCCGAAGCGATGTTCGACAAGACCGAGGTGGCAAGCCGCCAGGAGCAGAAGAAGGAGGCGCTTGAGATTGAGGCCACCTTCACGTCGTCGGCCAGCGAGGTGCTGCGCGCCAAGGATTTCGAGCAGATGACGGTGACGGAACAGGCGCAGGCGAAGCAGGCGCTGCGCAAGATCAGGCTAACGCGCATCGAGGTTCCGACACGGCGCTTCAAGGCGTCTCATGCGGGACGGCGGATCGACATGCGCCGCACCTTGCGGGGCGCCATCCACGCGGGCGGGCAGGTTGTCGACCTTGCCCGCAAGGAACCCAAATGGCGCGAGCCGCCGCTGGTGATCCTCTGCGACATTTCGGGGTCGTGCTCGAATTATTCGCGCATGTTCCTGCATTTCCTGCACACGCTGATCAATGACCGGGACAGGGTGCATGTGTTTCTCTTCGGCACGCGGCTCACCAACATCACGCGGGAATTGCGGCGCAAGGACATTGACGACGCGATGCTGAAGGTATCCGCTGCGGTGAAGGACTGGTCCGGCGGCACGCGCATCGGCACAGCGTTGCATGAGTTCAATTTCAAATGGGGGCGGCGCGTGCTGGGGCAGGGGGCACATGTGATGCTGATGACGGACGGCCTCGACCGTGAGGATGTGGACACGCTGAAGACGGAGATGCAGCGGCTTCGGCGGGCAGCAAAGCGCATCGTCTGGCTCAATCCGCTGTTGCGCTTTGATGGCTTCGAGGCGCGGGCCAGCGGCATCCGGGTGATGATGCCGTTTGTGGACGAGTTCCGCCCCGTGCACAGCCTGAACAGCCTTGCCGACCTCGCGGAGACGCTTGCGGACCCGCGCCGCGCCGCGCATGATCCCCGGCAATGGATGAACGGGAAACACTGAGATGAACGCGCTTGAAACAGCTGGTGCCTGGCTGGCGGAGGGCCGCAAGGTGGCCATTGCCACGGTGATCGAAACCTGGGGTTCGGCTCCGCAGCCGGTGGGAAGCCAGCTTGTTGTGGATGACGCTGGCAATTTTGAAGGTGCCGTCTCTGGCGGCTGCGTGGAAGGCGATGTGATCACTGCGGCGCAGGAGGCGATTGAGACGGGGGCACACAAGCTGCTGAGCTATGGTGTGGCCGATGAAACGGCCTGGAAGGTGGGCCTGGCCTGCGGCGGCAAGATCCGCATTCTGGTGGAGGCGGTGAAGTGACACCGCAGCTTTTGCAGCAGGTGCTTGAAGCCCGCGCGGCGCGGCGGCCCGTGGCTGTGGTGACGGACTTGAAGACGGGTGGGCAGCGCATGATTGCGCGGGAGAATGCCGCCGCCGATCCGCTTTCTGCCATCCTCGACAAGGCGTTTCGCTTCGACAAGTCGGGCGTTGAGCAGACGGGTGGCGGCGAGGTGTTCGTCACTGTGCACAATCCGCCGCTGCGGCTGGTGATCACGGGCGCGGTGCTGATCGCCCAGGCGCTGATTCCCATGGCGAGGGCCGCAGGCTATGACATCTGGGTGGTTGATCCGCGCGGGGCCTTTGCCACGGGCGCACGCTTTCCGGACATTCACCTGCATGCGGAGTGGCCGGACGAAATCATTCCGCAGATCGGGCTCGACAGCCGCACGGCCTTCATCGCGCTGACCCATGATCCCAAGATCGACGATCCGGCGCTGGCGCTGGCGCTGACCTCCGAGGTTTTCTACATCGGCGCACTGGGCTCGAAGAAAACGCAAGGGTCGCGTGTCGAACGCCTGAAGGCCAAAGGCCTGAGCGAGGCCCAACTGGCGCGCATCCACGGCCCGATCGGGCTGAACATCGGAGCGGTGGGGGCCAGCGAAATCGCCATCTCCATCATGGCCGAAATGACCAAGGCGCTGAGGCTGGGATGAAATTCGGCGCAACGCCGCTCACCGAGGCCGTGGGTGCCATTCTGGCCCATGGCACCAAGCATGCTGACGGCATGTTCAAGAAGGGGCGTGTGCTTTCGGCTGACGACGTGCAGGCCCTGATGCAGGCCGGGCACGCCCATGTGATTGCGGCACGCCTCGAAGCTGATGACGTGCCGGAAGATGAAGCGGCGCGGCGGATTGCGTCTGCAATTTGCGGCGGCGGTGTGCGGGCGCAGGAGCCGTTCACGGGCCGCGCCAACCTGCATGCCGCGGTGCATGGGCTCTACGTGTTCGATGACGCGCGGCTGCGCGCCATCAATCACCTGCACGAAAGCCTGACCATTGCCACGCTGCCGAATTTCGCTGGTGTGGCTCCGAAACAGATGGTGGCGACGGTGAAGGTCATTCCCTTCGCCGTGCCGCGCCCGGTGCTGGAGAGGGCACTGGCGATCATCGGAGAGGAGCCACTGCTGCGTGTTGCCGCCTTCCGGCCACGCCGTGCCGCGCTGATCCTGACACGCCTGCCGCAAACGAAAGACAGCATTCTCGCGAAAAGCGAAGGCGTGATGCGTGAGCGGCTGGAGGCCATGGGTTCTGCACTCGCAGAAACTGTCACCTGTGCCCATGATGAAGTGGCTGTTGCTGCGGCGATCAACGCCGCGCGGACGAAAGGACTGTCCCCCGTCCTCGTGATGGGGGCATCCGCCGTGGTGGACCGGGGCGATATCATTCCCGCCGCCGTGGTGAGGGCGGGTGGCGACGTACTTCATCTTGGCATGCCGGTTGATCCCGGCAACCTGTTGATGCTGGGGCAGCTGGGTGAGACGCCTGTTGTGGGCGTGCCCTCCTGCGCGCGCTCGCCCAAGGTGAACGGTTTCGACTGGGTGCTGGAGCGCCTGATCGCGGATGTGGCGGTGACGCCGGCCGACATCATGGACATGGGGGCAGGCGGCCTGCTGGCGGAAATTCCGTCGCGGCCATCACCGCGCGAGGGCAAGGGGGTTGTTCCCACGGCACCGCGTGTCATAGCGGTGGTGCTGGCGGCAGGACAGTCGTCGCGCATGGGGACGAACAAGCTGCTGGCCGATTTCCACGGTGAACCGCTGATCGTGGCGACGGTGAAGCGTCTGCAGTCTTCCGGTGTGGACGAGGTGATGGTTGTTCTCGGACGGGATGCCGACGCGGTGGCTGCGGCGCTGCCAGCGGGTGTGCGGACGATGGTGAATGCGGACTTTGCGCAGGGCATCTCGACTTCCATCCGTTGTGGTGTCGAAGCAGCGGCGGCGTCCGACGCGGTGATCATCGCGCTGGGCGACATGCCGCTTGTCTCCGCGCAGACAGTTGGTCGGATGATCGCGGCCTTCAACCCGACGGAACACCGCAGCATCATCGCGCCGACATTCAACGGGCAGTTCGGCAATCCGGTGTTGTGGGGCCGGGAGCATTTTGCCCGTCTCCTGGCGTTGAGGGGTGACAAGGGTGCGCGCAGCCTGATTGGCGACCTGAAATCCGAGGCGGTGGAGATTGCTGTTGATGATCCCGGCGTTCTGATGGATGCGGACACGCCGGACGCGCTCGAGGCGCTTCGGCGGGGGAGACCCCCTCCGCCCGTTGGGCACCTCCCCCAACAAGTTGGGGGAGGGCATTTGATCGAGACTACCCCAGATCATCAAGGTAAGGCTTTCGGCCACGCTCCCACAACTTGTTGGGGGAGCTGTCCGAAGGACTGAGGGGGCCTTCGCGGTCAGATCAACTGAAGCGACCTGAAGCTCACGTGATCCTTCTTGCCGATGATGATGTGGTCGTGCACCAGCACGCCCAGCTTTTCGCCCGCCTGGATGATTTTCCTGGTCATGTCGATGTCGGCCATGGAGGGCGTGGGATCCCCGGAGGGATGGTTGTGTACGAGGATGATGGCGGTTGAAGCCAGTTCCAGTGCGCGGCGGATCACTTCGCGGGTATAAACGGGCGTGTGGTCCACCGTGCCCTGCTGCTGCACCTCGTCGGCGATCAGCTGGTTCTTCTTGTCGAGGAAGAGGATGCGGAACTGTTCACGTGTTTCGAAGGCCATGGCGGCGCGGCAGTAGTCCACAATCGCCTTCCATGAGGAAAGCAGGGGCCGGTTCATCACCTCGCCCCGGGCGAGGCGCATGCCGGCGGCCTGGATCAGCTTCAAATCCTGGGCCACGGCCTCGCCCACACCCTTCACTTCCATCAGGCGTTCAGGTGCAGCGCCGATCACTTCGGCGAAGCTGCCGAAGCGAGAGATCAGCGCCTTGGCCACGGGCTTGGTATCGGCGCGGGGGATGGAGCGGAAGAGCACTAGTTCCAGCAGTTCATAGTCGGGCAGGGCATTTGCACCGCCGCTGCGGAAGCGTTCGCGCAGGCGTTCGCGGTGGCCTAAGTAGTCCGGCACCTCACCTTGCGCCTCGCCGAAGCCCTTGGCCATGGTTCAGAACGCGTAGGGCGGGCAGTGCAGGCCCTTGGGCGAGAGCGTGAAGATTTCGTAGCCGGTCTCGGTGACGGCGATGGTGTGCTCGAACTGTGCCGAGAGCGAGCGGTCGCGCGTTACAGCCGTCCAGCCATCGGAGAGCACCTTCACATGGGGCTTGCCGAGGTTGATCATGGGCTCGATGGTGAAGAACATGCCGGGCTTGAGCAGCACGCCTTCGCCGGGGCGGCCATAGTGCAGCACATTTGGATGGTCGTGGAAGACTTCGCCCAGGCCATGGCCGCAGAAGTCCCGCACCACGGAGCAGCGCTGGGCTTCCGCGTGGCTCTGGATGGCGTGGCCGACATCGCCCAGATGGGCACCCGGACGCACCGCTGCGATGCCGCGCATGAGGCATTCGTAGGTCACCTGCACCAGCCTTTCGGCGGCACGCGAGACATTGCCCACATTCACCATGCGGCTGGTGTCGCCATACCAGCCATCAACGATGAGGGTGACGTCGATGTTGATGATGTCTCCATCGAGCAGCGGCTTGTCGCTGGGCATGCCGTGGCAGACGACGTGGTTGATGGAGGTGCAGAGGGCGTATTTGTAGCCGCGGTAGCCCACGGTTGCCGGGATGGCGTTATGGTCGTGGGCGAACTCCACGCAGATGCGGTCCAGCGTGGAGGTGGGCACGCCGGGTTTTGCTTCAGCCACGAGAATGTCGAGTAGTTCGGCGGTGAGATGGCCTGCCTTGCGCATCTTTTCAAAGTCCTCCGGCATGTGGAGGCGAATGCGCGGTTGTGCTTCTGTGCGTGTGCTCATGATGGATCGGTCACCGGAACCTGTGCCTTGAGGCGAATGGAGTCAAGGTTCACATGGCAGGTGAAGGCCAAGGCTTCAACCCCTGCCTTGCGGGCATCGCGGAAGGCCTTGAAATAGACGGGATCAAGGTCGGGAGTCAGGGCGAAGCGCGTGGGATTGGCGCACTGGATGACATAGAGCATCACCGCGCGGTGGCCCTGCCGGACCATCTCCGCCATCTCGTGCAGGTGTTTGGTGCCGCGGGCGGTGGCGCAGTCGGGGAATTCTGCGAGGCCCGGCTGGCGGATGAGGGTGACGTTCTTGACCTCGACGTAGCAGGCGGGCCTGCCATTGCCCTCCAGCAGCAGGTCGATGCGGCTGTTGGCGCCGTATTTCACCTCGCGGCGCAGCGTTGCGTAGCCTGCCAAGTCCGGCAGTGCGCCAGATGCGATGGCCTCTTCGGCGATGCGGTTGGGCAGGCTGGTGTCGATGCCCACGAGGCCGATTCCCGGCTTGTCCGTGAGGTGCCAGGTGTGGGCGTATTTGCGGGTGGGACTGTCTGAGCGCGAGAGCCAGACCCTGACACCGGGATCACAGAGCCCCAGCATGGTGCCGGTGTTGGGGCAGGTGGCGGTGAGTTCCTCGCCCGTCTCCAGCCGCACATCCGCGAGAAAGCGCTTGTAGCGCCGGAGCAGCGTGGCGGACATGAGCGGCGCGTTGAGCTTCATGTTTTGACAGGAACCATGGGCGGTGGAATATGTCCAGCATGATCACGAGGACACGCCATGACTGATGCCGCCCCAACCGCCGCCGTTCTGCTGATCGGCAATGAAGTGCTTTCGGGCCGCACCAAGGACAAGAATCTCGGTTTCATCGCGGACTATCTCACGGCGCTCGGGATCGATCTTCTGGAGGCGCGCGTGGTGGCGGATGACGAGGCGGCCATCGTCGAGGCGGTAAACGCGCTGCGGGCGCGCTACACCTATGTGTTCACCACCGGCGGCATCGGGCCGACCCATGATGACATCACGGCAGACTGCATCGCCAAGGCCTTTGGCGTGGGTATCTCGCATCACCCGGAGGCTATCGAGATTCTTGAGACCTACTTCAGGCAGATCGGGCGCGAAGCCAACGAGGAGCGCATGCGCATGGCACGCATTCCCGAGGGCGCGACACTGATCCTCAATCCTGTGTCAAAGGCGCCGGGTTTCAAGATCGGCAATGTGCATGTGATGGCGGGCGTGCCCAAGGTGATGAACGCCATGATGGATGAAATCGCGCCGACACTGTCACGCGGGAAACCAGTGCTCAGCCGCACCATCCGCTTTGAGGGCGGCGAGGGCGACATCGCCAAGCCGCTGAAAGAGGTGCAGGACCAGTATCCGAAGTTGTCGATCGGCTCCTACCCCTTCGAAGGCGCAGGCGGCTTTGCCACCAACCTGGTGCTGCGCGGGCGGGATGAGGCAACCCTTGCTGCAGCAACCGATGCCGTGAAGGTGGCAGCGGAGGTGCTGTTCAAGGCAGGCAAGGCGCGGGGCTGGGCGGAGGTTTAGCCCATCCATGGTGGCGCGTTCTTGAAAGCAATGCGCGTTTGCCTGCGGCAGGGGCAAAGGTACAAGCAGGCTGTTCCAGCAAGGCATTGATTTATATGAAAAACTTGTGATGTTGCGGCTTGCGGCTTGCGGCTTGCAGCTTGCGGCTTGCGGCATCGATTTGAGATTCCATCTCCGGTGGTGCTATCTTCCCGTAAACGCTTAAGGCGAGCAAAAGCTGGGGGAGTGTATCATGGTCAATGCTTTCGGGACTTCGGGCAGCGATGTGCTGGTTGGCACAGCCGGGAATGACGTGTTGGTGGGCGATCCACAAGGCCCAAGCCTGAAAGTCATCTCACTTCTGGGCAGTGGGCTGGCGGCATCGGGGGCAAGCGGCGGTGCACGGTTCTCTCCCGATGGCAACCGCGTTGTCTTTCAAAGTGTCGCCGCAGATCTCGTAACCGGAGATACGAACGGCAAAACGGACATTCTCATAAAGAATCTTCTGACAGGGAGCGTCGACAGGGTTTCAGTGAATGCAACTGGCGGGCAAGCCAACGACCATAGTTTTGAAGCGGCTTTCTCTCCGGATGGCGGAAAAGTACTATTTTCGAGTTCTGCGAGTGACCTTGTCCCGGGTGATACAAACGGAAGGCAAGACGTGTTCGTCAAAGACCTTGCAACAGGTGCAGTCACAATTGTGTCTGTGACCGCCGCCGGGGTTCAAGGAAATGACTTAAGCTTTGGTTTCGCCTTCTCGCCAGATGGCAACAGCGTGATTTTCCAGAGCGCTGCATCCAACTTGACCGCCGGTGATACAGGTGGGCATCTTGACATATTCCTGAAATCGCTCGTCACCGGTGTAGTGGAAAAGATTTCGGCCAGCGCTGCTGGCTTGGGCGGCGACGGGGACAGCTTTGCGCCGCAGCTTTCGCCGGACGGAAATTTTGTTGTGTTTCACAGCGCTGCGAGAAACCTGACGGCGGACAGTGTCGGTACCTATGAAATCTATCTGAAGAATGTTTCAACCGGTGCCGTTACCCTGATCTCGAAAAATGCTGTCGGCGATCCGGCGAACCAGGCCAGCGGGTTGCCTGTTTTTTCACCAGATGGTACACGCATTGCTTATTCCAGCAATGCTTCCAACCTTGTGGCTGGTGACCTCAATGGCATGGCGGATATCTTCATCTACGACATTGCGACCCAGGCAACGCAACTTGTGTCGCTCTCTGCCTTGGGTGTCTCCGGAAACGGCGGCAGTTACATGCCCCGGTTCTCACCGGATGGCACAAAGATTGTTTTCCACAGCTATTCTACCAACTGGGCAGCAAATGACGCCAACGCTGGCGCTGACTTGTTTGTGAAGGACCTGATTACCGGAGAGCTCACGCGGGTATCGAGTTTGCCGGAAGGTTCAGCGCCCAACGGATACAGTTTCGATGGCACGTTCCTGCCGGACGGTTCAGGAATTCTTTTTGCCAGCGAAGCAAGCAACTTGTTTGCCGTCGATTCAAACGGTGTGCAGGATGTGTTCCTCTACAGATTCTCTGATTTTGGCTCCGCGCCAGACCACCTGAATGGTGGGGATGGGACAGACACCGCGAGCTACGAGCCTGCCCTTGTTGGCGTGACAGTTGACTTGCGAGACGACACTGGCGCGTCAAATGCCGGCGATGCGGCGGGCGACACCTACACATCGATCGAGATATTCCGGTTGTCGAACCATAACGACGTATTCCACGGCAGCGACACGCCTGGGGCGGCCAATGTGGCGTGGGGTCTTGACGGTGAAGACGCGTTCCATGGCGGAGGCGCAGGCACCACCAACAACTTCAATGGCGGCCTTGGCAACGACAGTTTCAACGGCGGCGCAGGGCGCATGGCCATCTCGGCCGGCGACGGTGATGACACGGCTACCGGTGGTGCCGGAGCCGTCAATTATTGGGCAGGCGCGGGCAGCGACAGGCTGAACGGTGGCACTGGCGATGATGTTGCACATGGCGGCACCGGTGCAGACACGCTGCAAGGGTCTGGCGGCAAGGATATTCTTTACGGTGAGGATGGCGGGGACACACTTGACGGAGGCGTGGGAAATGACCTGCTGCGCGGCGGCGCAGGAAGTGACGTGCTGCACGGCAATGAAGACAGTGACAAGCTTTACGGCGATGCGGGCGTGGACACGCTGCATGGCGATGAGGGCAAGGACTTTCTTTACGGTGGCGCAGACGGCGATTCCCTGTTTGGCGGGGAAGGGCGCGACAACCTGAACGGAGAGGGCGGTGATGACATTCTGTCCGGCGGGGACGGCGGCGACTATCTGCGTGGTGGTTTGGGTGCCGACAGTTTTGTCTTTGGTGCCACCGACACAGGAACTGACGTGGTCTATGACTATGAACTGGGTTTGGATGGCCTGCGGTTTTCCGGTCTCACGGCAGACGATCTCACGTTGAGAACGATTGGCACCTGGACGGACATCCTGATCGAGACATCAGGTGCGCACATCCGCGTGATGGGTGTGGCCAACGCGGCCGCCCTGGCTGATGACTTCACTTTCCTCGCACAGGGATAGTGGCGCTTACGCCACCAGCGCCTTCCTCACCTTTTCGGTGAGATCGTTGCGGGTGAAGGGTTTGTTCACGAGTTCGATCGAGTCGGGCAGGTCCTGCATCTGGCGGACGGAGCCGGGGGCGTAGCCGGACATGAAGAGGATCTTCAGCTTGGGCCGCACCTTCATGGCCTTCACGGCGAGTTCGGGGCCGTTCATGCCGCCTGCCATGATCACATCGGAGAGCACAAGGTCAATGTCGCGGCGCTCGGTGATCAGTTTCAGGCCCTCGTGGCCGTCCTGCGCCGTGATCACTTCGAAGCCCATTTCCTCGATCATGGCGGCAGCCACGTCGCGGACCGAGGGATTGTCTTCCACCACCAGCACAAGCTGCTTCTTGGCGGAAGCGGCGGGGGCTTCGGGTGATGGGGCGTTGAAGCTGCCCAGTTCGCGCTGCAACTGCTTCTGCAGGTCTGTGGGCAGGCTCGGGGTGATGTCCTTGGCGGCACCGCGCAGGCGGGGCAGGTAGATCTTCACCGTCGTGCCATGGCCCACTTCGGAGTACATCTTGATGTGGCCATTGGATTGCTTGACGAAGCCGTAGATCATGGAGAGGCCGAGGCCCGAGCCTTTTTCCGGGCCCTTGGTGGTGAAGAAGGGCTGGAAGACCTTTTCAAGGATGTCCTGCGTCATGCCCGAGCCCGTGTCGGTGACGGAGAGTTCCACGTAGTCGCCGGGAATGACCTCCTCGTGCTCGGCACAATAGGCGTTGTCGAGCTTGCGGTTGGACGTTTCGATGATGAGGTTGCCGCCCCTGGGCTGCATGGCGTCGCGGGCGTTGATGGCGAGGTTGAGGATCGCCGTTTCCAGCATGGTCTTGTCCACCTTGATGGACCAGATGTCGTCGCCGGGAATGATCTTGAGATCGACGATGGCCGTGAGTGCCTGCTGGAGCATGTCCTGCATGGAGAAGAGCAGTTCGTTGACCGTCACTTCCTTGTTCTGCAGGGTCTGCTGGCGCGAGAAGGCGAGCATGCGGCGGGTCAGTTCCGAGCCCTTTTCCGAGGCATCAATGGCGGCGCGGATGCGCTTCAGGGCGCGCTCGTCGTTACGCACCAGTTGCTCGACCAGCTGCAGGTTGCCCATGACGACCATGAGCAGGTTGTTGAAGTCGTGTGCGATGCCGCCAGTGAGCTGGCCAACGGCTTCCATCTTCTGGGCCTGGTGGAAGCGCTTTTCCAGTGCCTTGCGCTCGGAGACGCACTGGCAGCAGCCGAAGACGCCATCGACATTGCCGCTGCTGTCGCGTTCCGGTTCCATGGAGACTTCAAAGTGGGCGGTTTCGCCGGCCCTGTCCTTGACGGCGATTTCAAGATTCTTGATGGCCGTGCCGATCTTGGCGAGTTCAAGGGCTTCGCAGAACTTCTCGCGGTCGCCCGGTTCGATCATGCCGATGAAGGTCTTGAGGTTGGGATGGATCATGGCGTCGGCCATGCCGATCAGCGTCGCCATTTCCTGGGAGAGGCGAGACACACCGGACTCGTTGCGCAGCGAGAAGCTGCCGAGGCGGGCAGCGGACTGGGTGCGCTTGAAGTTGCGTTCGGAAACCTTGAGGCGCTCCAGCGCCACCATCTGTTCATCAATGTTGCGGCAGAGCCCGATGCATTTCATCGGCCGGCCATCACCGGGGTTGCGGATGACGCCGGCCAGCGACTCGATCCAGACGTATTTTCCGGCCGAGGTGCGCACGCGGTAACGGGTCTGGAAGACGTCGGCGCCAAAGGGTGCCTTGCGGATCTTCTCGTCGATGGTCTTGTCGCGGTCTTCGGGGTGAATCAGTTCGTTGAAATTCCGGAAGTTCAGCGACTGTTCGCCAACCTTGTGGCCGAAAATTTCGTACATCTCCGGCGCGTTGTAGGTTTCGCCAGTATCGTAGTTGTAGTCCCAGAGCGCATAACCGCCGGACTTGAGCGCGAGTGACAGGCGCTTCTCGTTCTGCAGGGCATGCTGCGCGGTGTTGGCGTCCACGGCTTTGGCGGTGAGGAGGTAGAAGTCCTTTCCGTCGTCCTGCCATTTCTGGGTCTGGAAGGTCTTGCGCATCGCCGCACCCAGCGGGTGCAGGTAGGAAACTTCGATCTGCTGCGTGCCGCTGCCATCTTCAGCGGGGATGTGGCGCGCCGACAGCGTGCCGGCACCTGCCTTGTGCAGGGCCTTGCCGACGATGTCGCTGCGCTGGCAGTTCCAGGATTGCAGCAGGGGCGAGGTGGCATCCGCCACGATCGCATCCGGCAAAGCGACTGCAAGTGCCTCGACACCCGCCGTTTCCATGATCCTGATCAGTTTTGCCAACATGTGCCGCCCGCTTGAAATGGGGATGGGAAAAGCCTGTTGTAACCGCAAAAGAGTGAAACAAACCTTTCCCCGATGCTTGCCATTGAACAGGTTCGGGTGAGGATGCATAAAGCCTTTGAAGGGGCCGTTCGGCGGCTGTCAGGGGAGTTTCATGGACGAGAAGTGGCAAAAGAGTTTTCCGGTCTCGTGGGACCAGTTTCACCGGGATGCGCGGGCGTTGGCCTGGCGGCTTTCGGCGGCGGGGCCATTCCGGGCGGTGGTGGCAGTGACGCGTGGCGGGCTGGTGCCGGCCGCCGTTGTGGCGCGGGAACTTGGAATCCGGGTGGTTGAGACAATCTGCGTCGCCTCCTATGACTATGACAAACAGGGCGAAATCTCTGTCCTCAAGACGGTTGCCGCCGATATTGCCGGAGATGACAAGGGCAAGGGTGTGCTGATTGTTGATGACCTTGTGGACACGGGCGCCACGGCCAAGGTGGTGCGGGAAATGATGCCGCAGGCCCATTTTGCCACGGTCTACGCCAAACCGTCGGGGCGGCCGCTGGTGGACACCTTTGTCACCGAGGTCAGTCAGGACACTTGGATCTACCTGCCGTGGGACATGGACCTGCAATTCGCGCCCCCGATCCGAGAGCGGGCCACGGCCTGAGGCATCACCCGGTGGCGGTAAAGTCGCCGGGGCGCTTGACCAGTTTTTCGATGTACCGGGTCAGTGTCGGGTGCTGGACGGCCAGTTCACTGAACAGCGAAAGCAGTGTTTCCGACGGCTTCCCGGACTTCGATTTGCCAAGAGAACCAACAAGTTCGTCGTAGGCCTTACGGAACTGCTGGAACTGTGAGCCGGTTGCATGGGCCTCGTCGTCGAGGACGATGTGGACGGTCTCGGCCTTCGATTTGCCCTTCATCGGGAGGTGACCCGCAAACAGAATGGCCAGAGCAGCTGTCTTGCCTTGCAACTCGCCGGCAATGGCGATGTCGTGGCCGATGGTCTTGCAGGTGGCTTCGGTGCGGGCTGCGGTGTTGACGGTTTCGCCGAGGACGGAATAGTCGAAGCGTTCGGACGAGCCCATGTTGCCGACGCAGGCCGGGCCGCTGGCGAGGCCGACGCGCACGGCAAGCCGGGGCGCGCCGCGCTCGGTGAGGAGCCGGTGCATTTCGGGTTCTTCATTGAGGGCCTGCACGGCCTTGCGGATGCCGATGGCGGCGCGTGCGGCATGATACTGGTGGTCCTCCAGTGGCAGCGGCGCGTTCCAGAAGGCCATGATGGCGTCACCGATGTATTTGTCGATGGTGCCCTTCTCGGCGAGAATGGCCTTGCTGCCCGCGTCCAGCAGCCGGTTGACGACGGAGACGAGGCTGACGGGATCAAGTTTTTCCGACAGCGGCGTGAAATTCTCGATGTCCACGAACATCACGGTGACATCACGCATCTCGCCGCCCAGCTTGAGGCTGGCCGGATTGCGCTCGATTTCAGCCAGCACTGTGGGGGCGACATACTGAGCGAACGCGCCACGCAATTGGCGGCCCTCGCGGTCGGTCACCAGCAGCTTGATGGCGATGCCGGAGAGGAAAGCAAGCGTGAGGGCGAGGAGGGGATAGGTCGCATCAAACAACAGGCCCGCGACGCGGAAACTGGCGGTGACAGCAAGCAGCAGGGCTGCTGCAAGCGCGCCAAAAGCCATCAATGACGTGCGCGGCCGGACGAAGCCAGTGAGGCCTGCGAGCCCAAGGCCCGCCAGCAGCACGCCCAGCAATTCTGCCCCCGCTGCCCATTCGGGGCGGGTGAGGAAGGTTCCGCTCAAGACCTGTTCTATGGCCTGCGCATGGACGGAAACGCCCGGCACGGTTTCACCCAGCGCCGAGGTCCGCACGTCGAGCAGCCCCACGGCGGAGGTGCCGACCAGAACGACATGGCCTTCGACGAGTGGCCGGAGAGCATCGCGTTCCTTGCCGGACACCACGCGTGCCGCCGAGACATACAGGTCCTTGGGGTCAGGCCTGTAGTAGACGTGGAACATGCCGGATTCGGACAGTGGCAATTCAATATCGCCGATGACCAGTGTTTCAATGGCGTTCTCAGTGTCGGGGGAGGCGTGCAGCAGCAGGGTGTCGGCGCCTTGCGCCACGCGCAGGGTTTCGGCGGCCAGCGATGGATAGATGCGTGTGCCATCCGTGAGCAGAAAGGGAATCTGCCGGGCCACGCCTTCGTCCGCCCCGAGCGAGATGTTGATGCTGCCGATGCCTGCGGCTGCCATGTCGAGCAGGGGGATGTTGGTGGTGATGCCGGTGAGGCGGGGCGGGGCATTGGTGGCGTCGAGGCCTGTCTGGGCGAAGCCCGCCTTCAGCGGGGCCTCACGCCCATTGCTGGCACCCGACGAGGCGAAGGAGAGCACGACCGGACGGCCGCGCACGGCGGCGGCAAACAGCTCGTCATTGTCCGGCAAGGCAGCGACATCGATGACCGCGCCCGTGCCACGCAAGATCGTTGCGGTTTCTTCAGATGCGAGTATGCGGCGGGGCGACATCCGGTCCGGTTCCGGAAACACGATGTCGAAGGCGACTGCGGCCGCCCCCATGTCCATCAATTCGCCGGTGAGGGTGGCAAGTGTGCTGCGCGGCCACGGCCACTGGCCGATTTCGGCAAGCGAAGCCTCGTCAATATCAATGATGCGCACTGGCTGCGCCTCCGGCAAGTCGCGCGGCCAGAGGCGCTGGAGGGTGTCAAAGCCCGCACCGCGCAGGGCTGCCACGGGTGCGGGGTCGACACTGCGCAGCGCCGTAAGCACCACGAGCGCCACCGCACCCAGCAGGGCAGGCAACCATTTGCTGATCTGTGACCGCCTCATTCAACAGGACGGTGCGATTGCTAGCAATCCGGGCCGGTGCACGTCTGGCCATCTCCGTAGCCATCGATGTTATTGTAATCATCATTGGATGGCGGTGTTGACGGGGGCTGGTTGTTGCCACGATTGCCGCGACCCAACTGCTCGAACTTCACCAGATTGCCACGGCAGCGGTTGATGGGCAGACGGAACTGCTGTTTCAGGGGCGACTGGTTGATGACGTAGGGGAGGTTGCCATTGATGACCTGGCCCGCGCTTGCGCCCGCCAGTTCCTGCGCCTGGCCACCACCTGCACGGCCCACCTCACAGGTGTCAGCGAGACTCACGCAGGCACCGCTGCTGCACAGCTGCACGCTGCCATTCATGACGGCAACGCCGGTCTGGCGCTTGTCCCACCAGTCGAAGCCGGTGCCGCGGATGCCGATGGTGGCGCTGGATGTCTTGATCTCATAGGCGCTCTTGGCGCTGCGCCCCGTAATGAAGCGGAATGTGCCGCGCAAAGTCTTGATCGAGACCTTCTGGGCGCGGTTGCCGCCCTTCATCAGGAAACGGTCGAGCACGAGGCTGGAACTGGGGCCGACGACGAGCCTGGTGTTGTCGTTGAGCAGGATCTGGGCATTTCCGCCGCCACCCACGGTGATCTTGTCATCCTCGAAAACGGACGCCCCCGCCTTGAGCTTGCGGTCGCCACCGGGACCGGATGCTGAGGGCGAACCACCGACGGCCACGACCTTGCCGATCTGCGTGGCTGCCTCTGCTGCTGAAATTGTGAGGGATATGGCGGCGACCGCCAAGAGGGCACGAAAGGCAAGACGCAAGGTCATGACACGTCACTCTACAACTGAAGATAAGCCCCTGCCTGCTTCTTTAGCCGCATGCGGCAGGGTTGGCAACAGACAATGATGTGCCTAGATATGCGGTGCAATGCCCGAAACCGCAGTTCAACAGGTGCTGGTCTTCCTTGTCCTCTTCCAGGTGAAACACTTCATCTGTGACGGGCCGTTGCAGACGTCCGCGATGGTGCGTGACAAGGGGTTCTATGGGCGAAGGCTGGGCCTGTTGCATGCAGGCATTCACGGCAGCGGAGCGCTTGTGGCGCTTCTCCTGTTCGGCTTGCCGCTGAAACTTGCCTTGAGCCTGGCGCTTCTCGATTTCGCCGTCCACTATCATGTGGATTTCAGCAAGGAACAGATTGTGCGGCGCGCTGGCTGGACGACCTCCGTTCCGCAGTTCTGGTGGGCGCTGAGCGCGGACCAGATGATACACCAGCTTACCTATCTGCTGCTGGCCTATCTTGTTTTCACGGTCTGACGCCTAAAGCCGCGTGGGATCGTCGTCATCCAGAACGCGGCGCGTGTTGGTGCGGCGCATCTTCATGGCGAGGTCACGGCCGAGAAGCTGGTACATGATGCCTGAGATCTGTTCGTCCGAAGCGACGACGCGGGCCATCTTCATTTTCGAGAAGGCCAATGCCCGGGCCGGCTCGTCGATGGTCACGGTGGCGGTGGCGGGATTTCCGGTGAGATAGGCGATCTCGCCGATGAAGGTGCCCTTTTCCAGATAGGTTATGAACTTGCCGCTCACCTCCACGTTGGCGCGGCCGCGGCAGAGGAAATAGAGGGAATCAACGGGTGCGTCCTGGCGCGTCAGGACATCGCCGGGCTGGTAGTCCTTCCAGTCAGCGGCGCGCAGCAACTTGGCGATCTGGTAGTCCGTGAGGCCTGCCAGCGACTCACGCAGCAGGGGGGCATCTTCCTCGGGCAGGCGCAGGCTCAGGCGCTCGCGCGTCAGCAGGATGAGATGGAATACGTTGATGACGATGAAAATCACGCTCCAGGTGATGCCAACGGCCAGATCGCCACCAGTGTAGGAAAAATAGATGATCTCGAGGGCCAGCCCGATCACGGCGACAATGCGCAGCCAGTAGATGCTGGTCAGCCAGTAGGACAAGGCGAGGAGCAGATAGGACAAATGCCCGAAGGCATTGCCGAACGATAACAAATCCATCGTGGTGCTCCCTGTTTCCCCAGCGGCAAATACGCAACTTCTGCAAGACCTTGTCAAGAAAGGACAAGCAAGCCTACATGCCAGCGGCAGGCGAAACAGCGTGCGGGCGTGGCGGAATGGTAGACGCAACGGACTTAAAATCCGTTGGAGGAAACTCCGTGTGGGTTCGAGTCCCACCGCCCGTACCAGTCTTCGCCCTGCGGGCTACGCCTGGCGCAGCCAGGAGGAGACCGCAGGGAAAAGACTGTCCGGCGTAGCGCAGCGAAGACGGACTGGCAGATCATGACAATGCACTACGTCTACATCATCCGAAGCCTGACCGACAAAGCGCGCACCTACACCGGGGTGACCGGTGACTTGAAACAGCGCTTGGCTGATCACAACGCCGGGAGATCGGTCCACACGGCGAAATTCTTGCCCTGGGAACTCGCGTTCTATGCCGGGTTCCCGGACAAGATGCTCGCCTATGATTTCGAGAAATATCTCAAATCACATTCAGGCCGGGCATTTGCGAACAAGCGGTTGCTTCTGGTACCAATTGCCCAACGTCAGGAGAACGGCAGCACGTGGGAAGCAGACGGGATGTGCCATGAACACGATTGATGACGCATTGACGGAAGCTGTTGCGAACTTTGTGGCGCGGCGGCCGAAGACGGCGGCGATGCATGAGCGGGCCAAGGCGGTGATGCCCGGTGGCAACACGCGCACGGTGCTGTTCTCGCAACCGTTCCCGATCCGGATCGCGACGGCGGAAGGATCACGGCTCACCGACATCGATGGCCACAGTTACATTGACTATGTGGGCGAGTATTCGGCAGGCATCTACGGGCACTCGCACCCGAAGCTGGTGGCGGCGGTGCAGGATGCGCTTGCCATGGGACTCAACATCGGGGCGCAGCATGTGCGCGAGGTGAGTTTCGCGGAAGCGGTGGCCGAACGATTCGCGCTGGAGCGGCTGCGCTTCACCAATTCAGGCACGGAAGCCAACATGATGGCGCTGGCTGCGGCACGCGCCTTCACGGGGCGCGGCGCCATCATGCCGATGATCGGCGGCTATCATGGCGGTACGCTCTACTTCACCTCAGGACCTTCGGCCGTGAATGCGCCTTTCGACTGCGTGATGGGGCACTATAACAAGGCGGACGAGACGCGGGCGTTGATCACCGCCCATGCGGAAAAACTTGCCGCCGTGATTCTGGAGCCGATGCTGGGCGGTGGCGGCTGCATTCCGGCCTCACCTGAATTCCTTGCCATGCTGCGTGAGGAGTGCACGGTGCGCGGCATTGTGCTGATCTTTGACGAGGTGATGACCTCGCGTCTCCATCCCGGCGGGTTGGCGGCGAAGACCGGCGTGACGCCTGACATGACGACGCTGGGGAAATACATCGGCGGCGGCATGAGCTTTGGCGCATTCGGGGGGCGGGCTGACATCATGGCCCTGTTTGACCCTTCCGCCGCGAAGCCCCTGCCGCATGCCGGCACGTTCAACAACAACACGCTGACAATGACGGCAGGCCGTGTCGGTCTCACGGAGGTGTTCACGCGCGAGGTGTGCGTCAGTCACAACGGGCGCGGCGAGGCGTTGAAGGCGCGGCTCAACGACATGTTCATGCGTCATCAGGCGGCGATGCAGGTGACAGGCGTTGGCTCACTGCTGACACTGCATCCTCTGGGTGGCAGCATCAGCAGCGCCGAAGACGCGGCCAAGGCCGACATGCGCCTCAAGCGCTTGATCTACTTCCACCTGCTGGCGAACGGCCTCTATGTCGCGGAGCGCGGCTTCATGGCCTTGGCGCTGACGCTGTCGGACACGGATTTCGCCGCGCTGGAAGCAGCCTTGCAGGGCTTCATCGAGAAGTACCGGGGCTTGCTCAACTGAGCTTGCGCAGCGTGGCGGCGAGGTTGCCGCTGCGGGCCACCTTTACATCGGCGAGTTCCAGCCAGTCCGCCATCAGGCGCAGTTCGGGGGCGAGGGCGCGGGCAGTGTCGGCAGCGTCGGCGTCCGCTTCATGATGGGCAGCGTTGACGAGGAGGGCGCTGTTCTCGCGGTCGGCCTTCAGGCAGAGCCTGCCCGCCATCCTGTCATGGTGCAGGAACGGCAGCACGTAATAACCAAATTTCCGTTTCTTCTGAGGGGTATAGAGTTCTATCCTGTAGTGGAAACTGAACAACCTTTCGGCCCGGTCGCGGTTCCAGACGAGCGGATCGAAGGGGGAGAGGAGCGCAATGCCGCCGGCCTGCCGGGGCCGCCTTGCGTCGCGGTGCAGATAGGCCACGGATTTCCAGCCATCAACCCGGACCTCCAGAAGTGAGCCATCGGCGAGACAGTCCGCGAGCGCTGTTTTTGCTTCGGCCACGGGCAAGCGGAAATAGTCGCGCAGGTCGATTTCGGTACCGATGCCGAGCGCCTCGCCTGCCATCGCCATCAGCTGGCGGAAGGTTTTGCGTTCGGGCGGGGTTTCACGGGCCAGCACGTCGCCCGGGATGACGCGTTCTTGAAGGTCGTAGATTCGCTCGAAGCCGTCACGCCGTGCGGTGGTCACGAGGCCGTGGTCGAAAAGGGTTTCGAGCGCCATCTTGCCCTTGCTCCAGCCCCACCAGCCTCCTTCGCCCTTGCCGCCGTCCGGCACCTCGCGCACCCGCGTGGGGCCGTTCTTCTCCACGAAATTCAGCGTGCGTTTCAGGAATGGCGCCTCGTCGCGGGTGAAGCGGTCCATGGCATGATAGATGCCATCCCCGGCACGGGCGCGGTGCATGCGCCAGCGCATGAGCGGATGCAGGTCCATGGGGACAAGGCTTGCCTCATGGGCCCAGCATTCGAAGACGTGACGGTTCTTGTCTTCCAGCGTGCGCCTGTCGAGTGCGCTGCGGTCATAGTTGCCGAGACGCGAGAAGAGCGGCAGGTAGTGGGAGCGCACCAGCACGTTGACACTGTCGATCTGCAGGAGATGAAGCCTGGCCATGGTGCGCGCCAGCGCGGACCATGTGGGTTTTGCCGCGCGGTGACGGGCGTCGAAGCCCTGTGCGGCAAGGGCGATGCGGCGGGCTTCGGCTTGCGAGAGAGCCTTCACAGCGCCTTTTCCATGAGCGTGAGCAACTCACGGTATCCGTGGCGATCATAGAAACGGCGGGCACCGCTGTTGGCGGCCTGCACATTGAGGCGCAGCCATTTTTGCCCTGCTTCGCGTGCGATTGTCTCGCATGCCGCAAGGAGGTCGGCACCGATGCCTGCGCCGCGTTCGGGGCCTGCCACTGTCAGGTCGCTCACGTGCGAATAGGTGTAGAAGACCTCGTCGTGTTCCTCGGAGGAGTCGCGCCGGGTGAGCAGGGTGCAGTAACCGAGTAACATTCCGTCACGTTCGGCCACGAGAAAGCGCCCATCATGGGCGCGGACGTCGGCCATCATGGCCGCCACATAGGCTGCGCCAATGTCTCCTTCCGGCTTCATCCGGTCGAAAGTGGTGCGTTCCTGCACCTGCAACTCTCGCGCAAGCGCAATCACCCCTGCCTCGTCACTTTCGCGGTAATCGCGGATTGTGACGGGGCGGCTGCTCATGCAGCCTTGTCGTGCCAGGCTGCGTCGGCGGGGAGGGCCGCGTCGTGGGCCAGCTTGCCGTTGTGCCTGTACAGGGTCGAGCAATAGGGGCAGATGATCTCGCTCGCACCACCCATGTCGAGGAAGACATGCGGGTGGTCGAAGGGGGGCTTGGCGCCGATGCACATGAACTCCCTGGCGCCGATTTCGATCGAGGCCACGCCCATGCTGTTTTGGAAGTGAGGTGTTGCGCCAGACGCCATGTCCGAACTCCGAGACTTGTTTCGTGCTGCGCGGATAGCATATCTTCGCGCCCATGCAAAAATTCAATTCGGCGGGTGTCGAGATCGCCTTCAAGGACAGCCATCCCGCCCATGGGCATGGCGAGCCCATTCTCCTCATCCACGGCTTTGCCTCCAACCATGTGGTCAACTGGGAATCGACGGGATGGCTGCGCACGCTGCATGATGCCGGCTACCGGGTGATCATGGTGGACAACCGGGGGCACGGGCAGAGCCAGAAGCTCTATTCGCCGTCCGACTATTCCTCGCCGATCATGGCGGATGATGCGCGGCGCCTGCTGGACCACCTGGGAATCGAGAGGGCCGCCGTCATGGGATACTCCATGGGCGCGCGGATTTCGGCATTCCTCACGCTGAACTATCCGTCACGGGTGTCGCGCGTGGTGTTTTCAGGACTGGCGGAAGGCATGGTGCTGGGCGTGCCGGGGGCGGAGGCCATTGCGGACGGCCTGGAGGCACCGTCGCGCGGGGATGTGACCGATCCGGGGGCACTCTCCTTCCGCATCTTCGCGGAGAATACCAGGAGTGACCTCAAGGCGTTGGCCGCCTGCATCCGTTCGAGCCGCGTCAAGATCAAGCCGGAGGCGCTGGCGCGGATTTCATGCCCTGTCCTCGTGGTGGCGGGGGAGGCGGACGACGTGGCGGGGCCGGTGGCGCCGCTGGTGGCCCTGATGCCGACGGCGCGCGGTGTGACGCTGCCGGGGCGCAACCACATGAATGCCGTGGGCGACAAGGGCCATAAGCAGGCGGTGCTGGAATTCCTTGCGGAAACGGCCGTTCCTCCGGTCACTTAACCTTGCCGGACTTGCGGGTCCGCCATGCACTCCCCACCTCTGGCGTTCTGTGCTAGAATGCCCGGCTGAGGAGTCCGACCATGGTGCGCGAGACCAATACCAAGACTGTCGAGAAGATTGATCCCGTCTGGGACCGGGTCCGCACGGAAGCGGAGGACGCGGTTCGGCAGGAACCTGCGCTGGGCGGATTCATCTATTCCTCGCTGCTGGCGCATGAGAGTTTCGAGGCGGCGCTGATCCACCGTCTGGCCCAGCGGCTCGGCAGTGCCGACCTCGGTTCGGACACCATCGTCAACGCCTTTGAAGATGCCATTGAAGCAGAGCCGGACATCGGCCTGTCGGCGCGCGCCGACCTCACGGCCACCTTCGACCGTGACCCGGCCTGCCACCGCTACATTGATCCGTTCCTCTACTTCAAAGGCTACCAGGCATTGCAGACGCACCGCATGGCGCACCGCCTGTGGCTGATGGGGCGCAAGGATTTCGCCTATTTCCTGCAGAGCCGCTCGTCGATGATCTCGTCGCTCGACATCCATCCCAATGCCCGCATCGGCAAGGGCATCATGATCGACCACGGGCATGACATCGTGATCGGCGAGACCTGCGTGATCGAGGACAACGTCTCGATGATGCAGGGCGTGACGCTGGGCGGCACCGGCAAGGAAACCGGCGACCGCCATCCAAAGATCCGCCGTGGCGTGCTGATCGGAGCTGGGGCGAAGGTGCTCGGCAACATCGAGATCGGCAACTGCTCGCGCATCGCTGCCTGCTCGGTGGTGCTGCATGACGTGCCGCCGAACCGGACCGTTGCTGGCGTGCCCGCCAAGATCGTCGGCTATGCCGGCTGCGAAGAACCGGCCCGCGCCATGGACCATCAGGTCGACGCGGTTGCAGAGGGCGGCGATCAGGTCTAATCGGGGGCCACAACCTGTGGAGCACCGATCTTGAAGCCCGATGAAATTGCCAAGCTGACGAAATTCCTGCGTGCCAAGTTCGACAACGCGGGCCTCTCCGTGCGCGCCCGGCCGCAGAAGAAGGACTCGGGCGAAGTCTATATCGGCGAAGAGTTCATCGGCGTCATCTTCCGCGACGAGGAAGACGGTGAGTTGTCATACAATTTCTCCATGGCAATCCTCGAGTTCGATCTCGACGAGTAACATCGCGTGGCGGCGTCATCTGTCCTCCACCCCTTGCCTGACGGCCCGAAGCTTGCAATCCTGAATCATGTGTAAACGCACTGTCCCGTTTTGGGGCAGGTGGTTCGTGTGTTTGGGGTTGTGTCATGGATGTGCAGCACGCTGCCTATCTTTTTGCCCTTGCGGTGGGATTCACCTCTGCAGGGATTGTCGGCTCGTTCTGGAGCATTGCCATGGATGAGGAGCCGCGGCTCGGCGCGCTGTTTGACGCCAATCCGACGCTGCTGACGCCCCTGCGTGTCCTTGCGATCGTCTTTGCGGCGCCCGTGACTGTGCTGCTCACGGCTTTCCATGACCTGATCGAGCGGCCCATTCTCGGCGTGCCGGTGTTGGCGGCGGCTTTGGGCTGGAGCTTCCTGCAGGGCGTGTTTATCCTCACCCAGGTGTTTGGAATCACCTGAGGACCCCATGACCATCTACAGTCTCGACGGCGTTTCCCCCGCTTTGCCAGCGCCGGGGCAATACTGGATCGCCGCAAGTGCCGACGTGATCGGCAAAGTGCGCCTGCTCAAGGATGCCAGCGTCTGGTTCAACGCCGTGCTTCGCGGTGACAATGAATGGATCGAGGTGGGCGAGGGCAGCAATGTGCAGGATGGCAGCGTGCTGCACACCGACATGGGTTCACCACTCACCATCGGGCGCAACTGTACCATCGGCCACAAGGCGATCCTGCATGGTTGCCGCATCGGTGACAATTCACTGATCGGCATGGGGGCCACGGTGCTCAACAATGCGGTGATCGGCAAGAACTGCCTGATCGGCGCGAATGCGCTGATTCCCGAGGGAAAGGTGATTCCGGACAATTCACTGGTGGTGGGCGCGCCGGGCAAGGTGATCCGCGAGATCGATGCGGAAGGGGCGGCGCGGCTGACAGGCTCGGCGGAGGGCTATGTGCGGAACTGGCGGCGCTATGCAGCCGGTCTCGCGTAGACGGTCTCAACACAACTGGGAGGTTGCTGTTGTCCATGAGGCCGGTTTCAGGCCCGGCTGCAGGCGGATGCTGCCGTTGATCCAGTTCACGATATCAATGATCGACCAGCGGTTTTCGAGGCCCGGCAAGGGCAAGGGAAACCCTTTTGCCTCCAAACTTGGACGAACGCGCTCAAACTCCTCCAGCGTCAACTGCAGGGCTTCGGCAACTTCTTCTGCGGTGAACACCAGTTTCATGCGACACTCTCCCCAGAGGCGATTTCTGATCTATGGCACAGTTGAAGATTGCAAAAAAGCAAAAAATCACATGAAAATGTGATTTAAGATGTGGTGCATTGTCACCGGCTGCGCAGGGCGTGGAGGACGGTGCCTTTGACCGCGACGTTTTCGTCGTCCAGCGCCAGCGGCTTCAGGCGGGAGATATCGGCTGTGGCGGTGATCAGATAGGGCGGTTCAAAGAGACGGAAGACTGTTTCCGTGCGGTTGTTCACCCAGTCGTACACCTGGGCGCAGACAACGTCACCCTTCAGGGGAGGCGCACCCAGTTTGACAAAGAGCACGTCGCCCGGGCGGTAACCGGCCAGCTCCAGGGCGCGGCTGTTGAGGCGCCATGCGTCCACCGCGCCCGCTTCAGTGCGGAGTGCCGCGAGAATTGTATCAGCCAGCGCTGTGATGCCGTTCGCAAGGGGCTGGGCTTCGGACTCGGCCATTCCGGATGCCTCATGCGCGGACGGTTCATCCCCCGCTGACATCGGAATGCCTGAGACCTGGGCAATGCGGCTGATCGAGCTGGCGCGCAGGGCCTGGGCACCGGGCGGTGCCGTGAAAAACCGCGACAGGGTCGATGGATGAAGTCCGGCGCGCTTGGCCAGTTCCGTCTGGTTCCAGCCGGTGCGTTCAAGCACCTTCAGGACGTAGCTGCGCTGGTCAGGTTTCTCCTGCATGGGACTGTCACGGGCAGGAGAGGTGCATGGGCGGAGTTACTTTCCGATGCTGGTGCCGATCGAGGCGGTGGCCATGGTCTTGGCATCGTCGAGAGAGACCCACTGCTTGGGGTCGCGCTGCGTCTGGCGCTTGAGGAAGCGGTAGTTGGTCTCGTTCCAGAGCAGGATGTCGTCGCGGCGGTTGTCGAGCACGTAGTCGCCCGCGTCAGTGTTGACGGTGAGCACGGCGTGGCCCTCGTTGTGTTCATCCAGCACAACAGTGATGAGCAGGGCGGAGGACGGGAAACCGCGGTCTTCCAGTTCGCGCTTCTTGAGGAGGAGATAGTCCTCGCAATCACCGGCGGTCACGGGGTAGGTCCAGAATTCCACCTCGCCGTAGAGTTCCTGGTCAGAGGCAGGCTTGATGGTGTTGTTGATGCGGGTGTTGATCTGGAAGAGATCATTCCAGCGTTCCGGCGTCATCTTGAGACGGCTGGTCAGCAGCGTGGCGCTGCCCTTGCACTCGGACGGGCTTGCGGCGCAGAACTTGACGAAGCCGATGGGCGGCTTGGTCTTGCCGTGTTCGGCGACATAGAGGCTGGCGTCCGCCGCGATGGCTGATGTTGCCGAAAGCCCTGCCAGAAGGCTTGCCGCGATCACGCTTACAAACTTGTTCATTGACGCCCACCCACGCAATTAACTCTTCATTAAGACTCTTACATCGCGGGGCGGAGCGCAACACAAGTGTTACCAGTTGGTTAACGGGACCGGGAAAGGTTTACGCTTTGGGGGTCTGACCAGCATGGGTGGACGGGACGGCTTGGTCTTGTGAGAGCCCCCAAAAAGAAAGTGGAGCCGACACCGGGTGGGACGGTGCCGGCTCCGAGAAGCCCGGCGGTTTGGGGGATGGGGGACGCCGGCCGGGCCTATCTCTGGCAATCAGGAAATCAGTGGGCGCTGCTGCTCACCACGGCTCCTGATGCGATTGTTTTCTCTTTCACCAGAGCCACCCACACACGCGGGTTGGTCTGGGACTGGCGCTTGAGGAAGGTGTATTTTGTGTCCTTCCAGCGCGTGATGTCGTTGCGGCGGTTGTCGAGGATGAAGTCACCCTTGTCGGTGACCACGGTGAGCACAGCGTGGCCCTGGCTCTGTTCGTCGAGAACCACGGTGATGAGCAGGCCTTCCTGCGGGAAGCCGAGGCCCTGAAGGTATTTCTTCTTCAGCAGAAGGTAGTCCTCGCAGTCGCCAGCATCGACCGGATAGGTCCAGCGCTCGGCTTCGCCGTAGAGTTCCATGTCGCTCACCGGGGCGATCTTGCCGTTCACGTAGGTGTTGACCTGATAGAGCAGGTTCCAGCGGTCGGGATCCATGGCGATGCGCCTGGCGCGGCTGGTGCGGTCCTTGCAGTCGGCGGGGTTGTCGGCGCAGAAGCGCACGAAGCCGACCGGCGGACGTGCCTTGCCAAATTCGGTTGCGAAGGCGGGAGTAGATTCGGAGCCGTTGCCGAGTGCCATCACTTCCTGTGGCATCATCAGTGCCCCTACAAGAAGGGCAGCCCCCGCTGCGCTTGACCTCAACATGTTGAACGCCCCATTCGTTGTTCGTTGGAGCGACCATAGCTTTGCCACATTGCAGCCACGTTCAGTCGCGCATGGCAAGTTTATGTAATTGCTTGGTAATTCCAGCATGGTTCATTAACCATGGCGATGCTGGAAGGGCGCTTTTCAAGGGAAATCGCGGGTTCTCCGCAATGTTGCGGCGCGGGGGTTGCGCATTCGGCAATCGCCTGTTAAGCACCCGCCCGCTTCGCAAGGTTTGCGAATGCGGTCGTGGCGGAATTGGTAGACGCACTACCTTGAGGTGGTAGCGGGGAGACCCGTGAAGGTTCGAGTCCTTTCGACCGCACCATCCCATTCACAGGGAAGGGGATGGCACTCCGGGAGAGCAGGCGCGTCAGGCGCCTGCGCCCGGCAGAGCAAAAGATAACCCGCTTTCGTGATCACGTCCGGCCGAACCAGCGCGCGGTTTTTTGCCGGTACGCTTGCCATTGTTCACCGAACCTTGCGGCGAGATGGCGTTCTTCCCGCTGCACTGCCAGCTTCCAGGTGGCGAGAAGGGCGACAGGGGCGGCGATGACCAGCGCCCAGATGCCGAAAAGCAAGCCCGCTCCCGTGACCAGCAGCAAATTGCCGAGATAAATGGGGTTGCGGCTCCAGCCATAGATGCCCGTGGTGATCAGGCTGTCCGCGCCCTTGTGAGGCAGGATGGTGGTTCGGTGGCGGCGGAAGGCGAGGAAGGCAAGGGCATCGATCGACAATGCGGTGACGATCAGCAGCGCGCCCAGTCCGTGCAGCAGCGTGCCCTGCGGCGGACCGGGGAACTCCAGCGGCGAGGTCCAGTGCAGGAGAAGGGCGATGGCTGCAGCCCCGGCGAAGAGCAGGGGTGGCCAGGGGATGACGTTGGGGCGGGAATGGTAATCCATGCCGCAATACTTGCATTTGCGGGGCGAAGTGGCTAGAAGCCGCGCCAATTCCCACCATTCCAAGGAGTTTGTGCTTCATGGCGCGCGTCACCATCGAAGACTGCATTGACAAGTTGCCGAACCGCTTTGAGCTGGTTCTGCTCGCCGCCCACCGCGCCCGCCTGGTGTCGCAGGGCGCGCCGCTGACGGTTGACCGTGACCGCGACAAGGACCCGGTTGTGGCCTTGCGCGAAATCGCCGCCGAAACCATCAACAAGGACGACCTGCGCGAGGAGTACATCCACGCCATGCAGAAGCATGTGGAAGTGGACGAGCCGGAAGAGACGGAAGTGCCGCTCATCGCGCAGTCTGGCGACATGTCGATTGTCGATGACCAGGGTCAGGACCAGCCGGAACTGGAACAGATGACCGAAGAAGAACTGCTGCGCGGCCTCGAAGGCCTGCCGCCCGCCGAAAGCCCGGGCAGCCAGCGCAACGGCTACTGATACAGCGCTGTGCAGGAAAAATTGAGAAGGCCGGGGTTTCCCCGGCCTTTTTCATTGGGCGCGGAATGGGTGGCCTGCCTGAAGCGGGCCATGACGGTTGGGTGTGGTGGGGCGCGCAACAAGCACCATGGGTGGTCCGCCTGAAGCGGGCCATGACGTTCGTTGGGATAGAAAAGCAACCGTCATGGTCCACTTCACGTGGACCTTCCATCTGCACCCCATGTGCGCCATGACCGCAGGGGTGCTATTGACACTCGTGATTGCGCAGGCGGAACAAATGGATAAAGTGGTTCCATCATGATGCGCCAATACGAGTTGGTCGAGCGGGTGACGCGCTACGACCCCGATGCGAATGAGGATCTGCTCAATCGCGCCTATGTCTATGCCATGAAGGCCCACGGCAACCAGAAGCGGGAGTCGGGCGAGGCCTATTTCAACCATCCGCTCGAGGTGGCGGCGATCCTTGCCGACATGAAGCTGGATGATGCCACCATTGCCGCCGCCCTGCTGCATGACACGGTGGAAGACACGGGCGCCACCACCGAGGAAATCGGCGAAAAGTTTGGTCCGGAAATCGCGGCCCTGGTGGACGGCCTCACCAAGATCAAGCAACTGGACCGCGTCACGCGCGAGGCGACTCAGGCCGAGAACCTGCGCAAGCTGCTGCTCGCCATGTCGAAGGACGTGCGCGTGCTGCTGGTCAAGCTGGCCGACCGGCTGCACAACCTGCGTACCCTTGAGCATGTGAAGCCGGAAAAGCGCACCCGCATCGCGCAGGAGACCATGGACATCTACGCCCCGCTCGCGGGCCGCATGGGCATGCAGCTGGTGCGTGACGAGATGGAGGACATCTGCTTCCGCATCCTCAACCCGGATGCCAACAAGACCATCTGCGACCGGCTGGACCGCCTGCATGCCGAAAGCGGCGATGTGATCCGCGAGATCGAGCGGGCACTGATGAAGGTTTTCCAGGACCGGGGACTCAATGCGCAGGTGTTCGGGCGCGAGAAGCGGCCCTATTCGATCTGGCGCAAGATGGAGCGCAAGAACCTGTCGCTGGACCAGTTGTCGGACATTTTCGGCTTCCGCGTCATCGTTGATACGTTGGATGACTGCTACAGGGCGCTTGGCATGATGCACCGTGCCTGGCGCGCCGTGCCGGGGCGCTTCAAGGATTACATCTCGACGCCGAAGCAGAATGACTACCGCTCGCTGCACACAACTGTTGTGGGTCCGCACCACATGCGCGTGGAAATGCAGATCCGCACCCGCATCATGCACGAGATTGCCGAGCGCGGCGTGGCGGCGCATGCCCTCTACAAGGACACGGCCGAAGTGAAGGTGGCGGAGACCGGGGCGCGCGAAGGGGCGGCGGAATCCAACGCCTACCGCTGGCTGCGGCATCTCATGGAAGTGCTTCAGGAGGGTGACAGCCCCAAGGAGTTCCTCGAACACACTCGCCTTGAACTGTTCCACGACCAGGTGTTCTGTTTCACGCCCAAGGGCCAGCTCATCGCCCTGCCGCGCGGGGCAACCCCAATCGATTTTGCCTATGCGCTGCACACCTCGATCGGTGACAGCTGTGTCGGCTGCCGCATCAACGGGCGGCACGCGCCGCTGGTGACAACGCTGAACAACGGCGATGAAGTCGAAATCATCCGCTCCGATGCGCAGGTGCCGCCGCCCGCCTGGGAGGCCATCGCCAAGACGGGAAAGGCTAAGGCAGCGATCCGCCGTGCCACGCGCGCCGCCATCCGCAAACAGTTCGCAGGCCTTGGCCGCGAGATCGTGACAAAGCTGCTGGAACGGCACAAGCTCACATATTCGGACAAGCAGATCGCCGCTGCCGTGCCGCGCCTTGGCCACAAGAACGCCGATGACGCGCTGGCCGCCGTGGGCAAGGGCGATCTTTCCGGCACCGACATCCTGAAGGCTCTGGGGATCGCGGTGGATGAGGGCGACATCAAGGAGGCGCGCCGCCGCCTGGCCCAGAAGAAACCTGAAAAGGGTGGTGCGTCTGCCATTCCGGTGCGCGGCGTGGCGGCCGGCATGGCGCTCAAGTTCCACACCGCCACCGGCGCCGTGCCGGGCGAGCGCATCGTTGGCATTGTGACGCCGGGCGAGGGCATCACCATCTATCCGATCTTTGCGCAGGCGCTGGAACAGTTCGACAGCCAGCCGGAGCGCTGGGTCGATCTCGCCTGGGGTGTGGCCGAGGAGGGCCAGCGCTTCCCGGCGCGCATCCACCTCAACCTTGTCAACGAGGTGGGGGCACTCGCGCAGGTCACGCAGGTGATCGGCGAGCAGGGCGGCAACATCGACGAGTTGCAACTGGTCAAGCGCGAGGGCGTCTCGGACTTTTTCGATCTCACCATTCTTTTGGAAGTCTTTGACAACCGGCATTTGAACGACATCATGAACGGCCTGAAGGCCAAACCGAGCGTCACCCAGGCGGTGCGTGTCACAGGGTAGTGCAATGCTTTCTCACGACGAGGTCCTGAACGAATTCCGTGCCGCGGGCGCGCTGCTGGAGGGGCATTTCATTCTCTCCTCCGGACTGCGCAGTCCGCGCTACCTGCAATGTGCCCGCGTGCTCATGGACCCGAAGCGGGCGGCACGTCTCTGTGCGGCGCTGGCCGAGAAGGTGAAAGCGGGTGGTGTCGGTACCATCGACATCGTGGCCTCGCCGGCCATGGGTGGTGTCGTGGTGGGTTATGAGATGGCGCGGCAACTGGGCGTGCCGTCGATCTTCTATGAGCGCGTTGACGGCAAGCTGGTACTGCGGCGCGGCTTTGAAATCCCCACAGGTGCTCGCGTGCTGATGGTCGAAGACATCGTGACCACGGGGCTCTCCTCGCGCGAGTGCATCGACGGCATCGCGGCGGATGGCGGGCAAACCGTCGCCGCCTGCTGTCTCATCGACCGCTCCGGCGGCAAGGCCGATGTGGGCGTGCCGTTGTTCGCGCTGACGCAACTGGACGTGCCCACCTACGCCTCCGACGCCCTGCCACCGGAATTGGCCGCCATCCCGGCGGTGAAGCCGGGGAGCAGGGGCCTCGCAAAGTGATCCCATGATCATTGGCATCGGCAATGACATCATTGATATCCGGCGGATCGAGAAGGCGCTGGTGCGGCATGGTGCGCGGTTCACGGACCGGGTGTTCACCGAGACCGAGCGGCGGAAATCGGACCGGCGGGCGCAGTGGGCGGCGTCCTATGCCAAGCGCTTAGCCGCCAAGGAGGCCTGTTCCAAGGCCCTGGGCACGGGCCTTTCCCAAGGGGTGTACTGGCGCGACATGGGGGTGGTGAACGAGCCCTCGGGCAAGCCCACACTGCATCTCACGGAAGGGGCAGGACGGAGGCTCGCCAAGCTCACGCCGCCCGGCATGACGGCCAAGGTGCACCTGACCATGACGGACGAATACCCTTACGCCCAGGCCATCGTGATCATCGAGGCGGTTTAAGCCACACTGCCACCTGTTGCAGATGGGCAACAGCTTGTGGGCTTGCTCTTGCCAAGATTGCGACCCATATCCCGGCACCGCTATACTCAAGCCATTGTTTTGGGAAGGCCGCCCCCGGCCTGAGGGATTCATGCACAAGGAAGACCATACGCTGGCGGCCCAAAGGTCGTCCGGCCGCAAGCACGAAGACGGCTTGTGGGAGACTGCCAAGGTCATTGTGCAGGCGCTGGCCATTGCCTTCTTCGTGCGGACCTTCTTCTACCAGCCGTTCAACATCCCGTCCTCGTCCATGTACCCGACCCTGATGGTGGGGGATTATCTCTTTGTTTCAAAGCTTTCCTACGGATATGGAAAGTACTCCTTCAACTTTTCGCTGGGCTTTGGCGGCAAGGACATCATTTCCTGCTGCCCGACCGATTTCGCCGGCCGCAAGGTGCTGGCGGACGCCCCCGAGCGCGGTGACGTGGCGGTGTTCAAGCTGCCGACCAACACCGAGGTCGATTACATCAAGCGCGTGATCGGCCTGCCGGGCGACCGCATCCAGATGAAGGAAGGCGTGCTGCACATCAACGACGTTGCCGTGCCCAAGGAGCGAATCGAGGATTACGTCGATCCGAACCAGGAAGCGGGCGGCGGCGCCTCTGTGCCGCAGTACCGGGAAACCCTGCCGAACGGCGTCAGCTACACGGTTCTGGACATCAATTCCAACGGTTCCGCCGACAACACCGACGTCTATGTCGTGCCGGAAGGCCATTATTTCATGATGGGCGACAACCGCGACAACTCCACGGATTCTCGTTACCTGAACGAGGTGGGCTATGTGCCGATCGAGAACTACGTGGGCCGCGCCGACATCATCTTCTTCTCCATCACGCCGGAAGCCACCCTGTTCAAGCCGTGGGAATGGCCGTTCCTGACGCGCTGGCTGCGCTTCTTCAACCTCATCTGATGTCTGCTGCCGCGCCGTCTTCACGGGCACCTCTCAGCCGTCTCAGTGACCGGATTGGCTACGTCTTCACGGATGCGGAGCTTCTGCAGCAGGCGCTGACCCATGGTTCGTCGGGCCGCAAGGCCAAAGATTACGAACGGCTGGAGTTTCTGGGCGACCGGGTGCTCTCGCTGGTCATCGCCGACCAGCTGTTCAACAACCACCGGAAAGAGCAGGAGGGCAAGCTAGCTGCCCGCCACAGTGCCATCGTGCGCGGTGACGTCTGTGCCGCGGTGGGCGAGGCCATCGGCCTGCATGACTTCATCAAGGTTGGCGACACCGAAAAAAAGACCGGTGTCCACAAGATGAAGTCGGTGCTGGGCGATGTGGTGGAGGCGCTCATCGGCGCCATCTACATTGACGGTGGATTTGACGCGGCGCGCAAGGTCATCCTCACCCATTGGGCTGATGTGCTTCGGCATCCGGACACGGTGCAGAAGGACGCCAAGACCTTTGTGCAGGAATGGGCGCTGGCGAAAGCCCTGCCTTTGCCGCGCTATGAACTTGCCGGGCGGCAGGGCCCGGAACACAGGCCGCAGTTCACCGTGCGGCTCACAATCGAAAAACACAAGGAAGCAGAAGGCATGGGGCCGACCAAACAGGCAGCGGAAATGGCGGCGGCAGCGGCCTTCATCACACGGGAGCAGCTGCGGTGAGCGGGGGCGAGGGGGCTGCAGCCCAGCGCTTCGGCTTTGCCGCCATCATCGGTGCGCCGAATGCGGGAAAGTCCACGCTGGTGAACCAGCTGGCGGGCTCAAAGATTTCCATCGTCAGCCACAAGGTGCAGACAACGCGGGCGCGCATCCGCGCCATCATCGTGGAGGGCAATGCCCAGGTGGTGCTGGTGGACACGCCCGGCATCTTCACACCCAAGCGCAAGCTCGACACGGCCATGGTGGACAACGCGTGGGCCGGTGCTTCCGAGGCGGATGCCGTTGTGGTGATGGTGGATGCGCGGCGCGGGCTGGACGAGCAGGTGGAGCGCATCATCGGGCACATGAAGCAGCAGAACCGCAAGGCCATGCTGGTGATCAACAAGACAGACCTGGTGCGTCCGGAGCATCTGCTGCCACTGTCGCAAAAGCTGAACGAGGCCTATCCCTTCACCGAAACCTTCATGGTGTCGGCACTCACCGGGTCGGGTATTGCAAAGCTGAAGCAGCGACTCGTGGCCATGATGCCGGAAGGCCCTTGGCACTACCCGGAAGACCAGGTGGCGGACGTGAACCTGCGCTTCCTTGCCGCCGAGATCACCCGCGAGAAGATTTACGAGCGCCTGCACGAGGAACTGCCTTACTCCTCCACCGTCGAGACCGAGACGTGGGAAGAGATGAAGGACGGCTCCGTCAAGATCAAGCAGGCGATCTTCGTGGCCCGTGATGGCCAGAAGGCCATTGTCGTCGGCAAGGGCGGGCAGATGGCCAAGACGCTGGGGCAACTGGCACGGGCCGACATGGAACAGGCCTTCGGACGGCGCGTGCATCTCTTCCTCTTCGTCAAGGTGCGCGAGAACTGGGCGGAAGACCCGGAACGTTTGCGCATGATGGGGCTGACGCTGTAACCTCGCCCCATGGAATGGCGCGACGAGGGAATCATTCTGGCGGTGAGGCCGCATGGCGAGACGGCGGCCATTGCCGAAATCCTCACGCAAACCCATGGCCGCTGCCTGGGGCTGGTGCGCGGCGGGAGGGGGCGGCGCCTGCGTCCCATGCTACAGCCGGGCAACCATGTGGACGTCACATGGCATGCGCGGCTGGAAGAGCACCTCGGCCATTTCGTGCTGGAACCCTTGCACCTGCAGGCCGGGTTGATCATCGACGAGCCGCTGCGGCTGCTGGGAGTCACGTCACTCACGGCACTGGCGCAGCTGCTGCCGGAGCGCGAGCCGCATCCCCGCCTGTTTTCGGCGCTGCAGGTGGTCCTCGCCGCCATCGACCAGGATCACATCTGGCCGGCACTTCTGGTGCGCTGGGAAATGGGCCTGCTGGATGAACTGGGCTTCGGCCTCGACCTCTCCAAATGCGCCGCCACGGGGCAGGAGGCGGACCTCATCTATGTCTCGCCCAAATCGGGGCGGGCCGTGAGCCGGGAGGCGGGATTGCCCTATCACCAGCGCCTGTTCCTGTTGCCCGCCTTCCTGCGGGGCGCGGAACATGGCGGTGGGGCCGACGTGATGGAGGGCCTGCGCCTGACGGGTTATTTCCTCGAACGGCACGTCTTTGGCCCGCGCGCCGTGGACATGCCGCAATCACGCCAGATGCTGCAGGAAAAACTGGGCCAAAGGACGCATTGAACGTGCGCGCGTCCTGCCGCATGTGAGCCGCAACATCACCCGGAGACCAGACCCATGATCGGCCGCCTCAATCACGTCGCCATTGCCGTGCCCAACCTTGCTGCGGCAGCGGACCAGTACCGCACCATGCTGGGAGCGAAGGTGTCAGCGCCGCAAGCTGAGCCAGCCCATGGCGTGACCGTGGTCTTCGTGGAGCTTCCGAACACCAAAGTGGAACTTCTGGAACCGCTGGGCGAGGCCTCGCCCATTGCGGCGTTCCTCGCCAAGAACACGTCGGGCGGCATTCACCACATGTGTTTCGAAGTGGACGACATTCTGGCGGCGCGCGACCGCCTGAAGGCGGAGGGAGCCCGCGTGCTGGGTGACGGCAACCCGAAGATCGGCGCCCACGGCAAACCGGTGCTTTTCCTGCATCCAAAGGATTTCAACGGTACGCTCATTGAGTTGGAGCAGGCATGAGCTGGGTTTCGTCTCTTGCCATCTTCTTCATCATCTGGTGGACGACGCTGTTCGCCGTGCTGCCCTTCGGTGTGCGCAATTCCAGCGAGTCAGGTTCGCGCGTAGGCGAGGGACATGATCACGGCGCGCCCGTAGTCCACGGCCTGCGCTGGAAGCTGCTGGCGACAACGGTGCTTGCGCTGGCGATCTTCTTCGGATTCCAGTTCCTGCTGGTGAACGGCTACCTCGACGTGATGAACCTGCCCTTCGTGAAGGACGCGCCGAAGATCTGAGGGGTGAGGGCGACAATCCGAGAAGCCGTCATGGTCCACTTCATGTGGACCATCCATTGTCCCGCGTGGTGGGTGGCCCGCTTGAAGCGGGCCATGACAGGTGGGTGTTGTTGTTCGCAAGGTCAGGCAGGGCGAGATGACCCTTACTTCGCCCGTTTGTCCTCGATGTCGGGTGCCTGCGGGTAGCGCGATTGCAGGTCGCGTTCGGTGACGCTCATGTGGTTGCGGGTGTATTGCTCGGAGGCCTTGCGCAGCGGCTGGAAATCCCACGGGAAGAGGGCCCCCTGTTTCATCGCCTCGAACATCATCAGGCGGGCCTGCTGGCTTTGCAGGACCTCGGCGTGGATGCGCGCAATATCGAACTTGGCCTCGACTTCGGCGCGCATGGTTTTGCCGAGGGGATGTGACGCGGCGAGATTGGCGCGTTCCTCCGGATCGTCGACGAGATTGTAAAGCTGGTCCGGGTCCACCGGTGAATGGATGAATTTCCACGGGCCGCGGCGCAGCATGTACATGGGTGCAATGGCACCTTCCGCCAGATACTCGCCCCAGGTCTCGGCATTGGCATTTTCCTTGGCGCCTTCCAGCAGCGGCTTCAGCGTACGGCCATCCACCTTGCGGGCCAGTTTCAGGTCTGTGCCCTGTCCGATGTGGGCCAGCGTCGGCAGGATGTCGGCCAAGGACACAGGTTCACTCACCCGGCGCGGCTTGTAGCGTGACGGCGACCAGATGAGCATCGGCACATGGGCCGAGGGTTCGAGGTAGCTCATCTTGTACCAGAGGCCCCGCTCGCCGAGGAAATCGCCGTGGTCGGAGGTGAAGACCACGACGGTATTGTCGAGCATGTTCGTGGCTTCGAGAGTGTCCAGCAATTTGCCGACCAGCGAATCCACATAGGAGATGTTGGCGTAGTAGCCGTGGCGGGCGGCGCGCAGGTCGGCGTCCGTGACGGTGTAGTCGTCCATGGCCGACACGTCATAGAGACGCTGGCTGTGGGCATCGAGGTTCTCGCGGGCCATGCGCGGGGTCGCGGGCAGGTCGATGTCCCCGTCGCGGTACAGGTCCCAGAACTGCTTGCGCGCGGCGTAGGGGTCATGCGGGTGTGTGAAGGAGACCATCAGCGCCAGCGGCTTGTCACGGTCGAAGCGGGCGTGGTCATAGATCTTGCGGGTTGCCTGGAA
>ERZ1645187.228-NODE-228-length-54910-cov-43.796263_pt1 | contig 54910 bp, 42 predicted proteins | sample MGYA00575352_ERZ1645187 | MGnify/ENA primary metagenome ERZ1645187 (study PRJEB40837, sample SAMN11349314) | freshwater sediment metagenome | isolation source: river sediment | host: Sediment | place: India: Wazaribad , New Delhi | collected 2017-02-21 ... | reverse complement strand
CCGCGATAGGAAATGGTGTCGTCGCCGCCGCCGCCCTGAATTATATCGGCGCCGCTGGAACCCGTGATGCTCACGCCTGTCGTCAGCGCGCTTGCGTCCACCGCCTGGAAATTCGCGACATTGGTCGCGTCGCCGACCGTTTGGTCGGCCGCCGACAGATCAACCGTCGTCGCCGCTTGCAGAACAAGCGTGTTGACGCCCGCGCCGCCGTCGATGGCGGTTTCCGTCGCATGATAAGCGACCGTGTCGGCGCCCGCGCCGGCTGCGATTGTATCCGCGCCGCCGCCGCCGTCGATCGCATCCGCGCCCGAGCCGCCGGTTATCGTGTTGACGCCCGTCGAGCCGACGAGCGTGACGCCGGCAGAGACGCCCGAGGCATCGACATTCTGGAAATTCGAAACGGTGGTCAGATCGCCCGTCGTCTGATCGGCGTTGGCCAGATTGACGTTGGCGGCGGTTTGCAGAACCAGCGTGTTGACGCCGGAGCCGCCGTCGATCGACGCCTCGGAGCCGTTATAGCGAACGGTGTCTGCGCCCGCGCCGGCGTTGATCACGTCTGCGCCGCCGCCGCCGTCGATGGAATCGTCGCCGGAACCGGTCGTAATCCGGTTGACGCCGGCCGAGCCGGTCACGGTCAGAGCCGTCGTCAACGCGCTGGCGTCGAGGCTTTCGAAATTCGACGCCGCGACCGTATCGCCCGCCGTCTGGTCAAGGCCGGACGCAACGGAGAAATTCACCGCCGTTACGCCGCTTGTCGCGGCAAGCGTCAGCGTGTCGGCGCCCGCGCCGCCGTCGATGGACGTTTCCGAGCCGCGCAAGACGACGTTGTCGGCGCCAGCTCCGGCGCCGATCACATCCGCGCCGCCGCCGCCGTCGATCGTGTCGGCGCCCGCGCCGCCGGTCAGAATATTGGCGTTTGCGTCGCCGTCGATCGTCACCGCCTGCGAGGCGGTCAACGCCGAGGCGTCGACATTCTGGAAATTCGTGACGTTGCTGATGTCGCCGGCCGATTGATCGGCGGCCGCGAGATCGATCGTCGCCACGGCTTTCATGACGAGCGTGTTGGCGCCCGCGCCGCCGTCGATGGAAACTTCGCCGCCCCAATAATCGACGCTGTCGGCGCCCGCGCCGGCGCTGATCACATCCGCGCCGCCGCCGCCGTGAATCACGTCCGCGCCCGAGCCGGTTGTCATGACGTTGGCGCCGTAGGAGCCCGTGACCGCGAGCGCCGTCGCCAGCGCGCCGGCGTCGAGGTTTTCAAAGCCGCGCACGGCGACGCTGTCGCCGGCCGTCTGGTCCACGCCTGCCGCAACGGAAAGATCAACCGCCGTCAGGCCTGCGCCCGCGGCGACCGTCAGCGTGTCGGAACCGGCGCCGCCATCAAGCGACGTCTCGGCCCCACGCAGGACGACATGATCGTCGCCGCCGCCGGCTGCGATCACGTCGGCGCCGCCCGCGCCGTCGATCGCATCGTCGCCGACGCCGCCGGTGATCGTGTTCGCGCCGGCGGAGCCCGTCATCGTCACGCCGGTCGACAAGGCGGAGGCGTTGACATTCTGGAAGTTCGACACCGTGACGAGATCGGCGGCCGTCTGATCGGCGTTCGCCAGATTCACGTCGACGGCCGAACGCAGGGTCAGCGTATTGACGCCCGCGCCGCCGTCGATTGACTGCTCGGCGCCCCAATAGGCAACGGCGTCGTTTCCGGCGCCCGCGTCGATCACGTCGGCGCCGCCGGAGCCGTCGATTGTATCAGCGCCCGCGCCGGTCGTGATCGCGTTGGCGGAGGTCGAGCCCGTGACCACGACGCCTTGCGCCGCCGAGAGAATGCTCGCATCGAGATTCTGGAAGCCGGAGACGGCGACCGTGTCGCCGGTCGTCTGGTCGGCCGAGCCGGTCGCGCTCAAGTCGATGCGCGTGACGCCGCCGGACGCGCTGAGGATCAGCGTGTTCGTGTCGGCGCCGCCGTCGATGGCGATTTCCGTCCCGTGATAATAGACTCTGTCTGCGCCTGCGCCGGCCGCGATCACGTCGGCGCCGCCGGCGCCGTCAATCACATCGGCGCCTGCGCCGCCGGCGATGACGTTCGTCGCGCTCGAACCTGTCACCGTCACGCCTTGCGTCGCGCCAAGCGCGGAGGCGTCGACGTTCTGGAAGTTTGCGACGGACACTGCGTCGGCGAGCGTCTGATCGGCCGCAGACAGATCAACGGCGACCTGCGCCTTGAGCGCCAGGGTGTTAGAACCCGAACCGCCGTCGAGCGCGCTTTCGGTTGCGTGGTAGGCGACCGTGTCGTCGCCGGCGCCGGCCGCGATGACGTCGGCGCCGCCGGCGCCGTCGATCACATCGGCGCCGGCGCCGCCGATCAGCGTATTGGCCGCCGCCGAGCCGGTCAGCGACACGCCCTGCGACGCGCCGAGCGCGGAGGCGTCGACATCCTGGAAATTGGAGATGGAGGCGACGTCGCCGAACGTCTGATCGGCCGCGTTCAGATTGACGTTAACGGCGGCTTCGAGAATGAGCTTGTTGACGCCCCCGCCGCCGTCAATCGACGCTTCAGCGCCGTGGTAATAGACTTGGTCGTTGCCCGCGCCCGCGCTGATCGCGTCAGCGCCGCCGCCGCCATCGATCACATCCGCGCCAGAGCCCGTCGTCAGTTGTTCGGCGGCCGCGGAGCCCGTCACGCGCAATGCGCTGGAGAGCGCCGACGCGTCGATGTTCTCGACGCCGGAAACCGCCACTGCGTCGCCGATCGTCTGATCGGCGCCGGCGCCAACCGTGAGATCAATTTCGGTCAGTCCGGAGGCCGCGACAATTCGCAACGTGTCGGATCCGGTCCCGCCGTCGATCGCGCTTTCCGCGCCGTGATAGAGGATCGTGTCGGCGCCGGCGCCGGTCGAAATCACGTCGGCTCCGCCGCCGCCATCGATCGTATCCGCGCCCGCGCCCGTCGCGATGACGTTGGCGCCCGCCGATCCGAGGACATTCATCGCGCCCGAAACCGTCGAAGCGCTGATGTTCTGGAAATTCGTGACGACGGAACTGTCGCTCGTCGTCTGATCCGCCGCCGTGAGGTCGATATCGGCGGCTGTCTTGACGACGAGCGTATTGGCGCCCGCGCCGCCGTCGATGGACGCCTCCGAGCCCCAATAATCGACGGCGTCGTCGCCGGCGCCCGCTGAAATCTGATCGCCGCCGCCGCCGCCGTGAATCGTATCCGCGCCCGAGCCGGTCGTGATGACATTGTCGAGGGCGGAGCCGGTGACGACGATGGAGCGCGTCAATGCGGCGCCGTCGATATTTTCGAAATTGGAGACCGCGACTGTGTCGCCCGCCACCTGGTCGGCGCCCGAGGCCGCCGCGAGATTGATCGCGGAAATGGTCGGCGCGCCGGCGAGAACCAGCGTGTCCGAACCGGCGCCGCCGTCGATCGAAACTTCGGTTCCGTGGTAGACGACGCGGTCGGCGCCGCCGCCGCCATCGATCACGTCGGCGCCAGCGGCGCCGTCGATCAGATCGGCGCCCGAGCCGCCGATGAGCGTGTTGGCGCCCGTGGAGCCCGTCAATGTGACGGCCGCCGACAGGGCGGAGGCGTCAACGCTCTGGATGTTCGTCACATTGGTCGCGTCGCCCAGCGTCACATCGCTCTGGCCGAGATCGACCGTGATCGCCGTCTTGAGGACGAGCGTATTGTTGGCGCCTGCGCCGCCGTCGATCGTGATTTCCGAGCCGTGATAGGCGAGCCTGTCATCGCCGCCGCCTGCGGCGATGACGTCCGCGCCGCCGCCGCCGTCGATCGAATCCTCGCCTGCGCCGCCAGTCAGAAGATTCGCGGCGCTCGAACCGACGATGGTCGCGCCCTGCGCGGAGGACAGCGCGGAGGCGTCGACATTTTCAAAGCCGCTGACCGAGGTCAGATCGCCGCTGGTCTGGTCGAGAGCGTAGAGATTGACCGTCACCGCATTGTCGAGGATCAGCGTGTCCGATCCGGCGCCGCCGTCGACGGAGGCTTCGGCCCCGCGATATGCGACGACATCGTCGCCCGCGCCGGCGACGATCACGTCCGCGCCGCCGCCGCCATCGATCACATCCGCGCCAGAGCCCGTCGAAATGACGTTGGCGACCGCCGAACCCGTGACACTAACCGAAGTCGAAAGAACGGAGGCGTCGACATTCTCGAAATTCGTGACGACGACGGAATCGCCGCTGGTCTGGTCCGCGCCTTTGGGCGCGGCGAGATTGATCGCGGCAACGCCGCCGCCAGCGGCCATGATGAGCGTGTCGTCGCCCGAACCGCCGCCGACGGATGTTTCGTCGCCATGATAGGAAACGATGTCGTCGCCGCCGGCTGCGTTGACGACGTCCGCGCCGCCTTTGCCGTCGATCACATCGTCGCCCGCGCCGCCCGTGATGGCGTTGGCGCCGGTGGAGCCGGTCAGGCTGACGCCCGAGGTCAGGGAGGCTGCGTCGACATTCTCGAAATTCGAGACAAGCGACGCGTCGCCGATGGTCTGATCGCTCGCGGACAGATCGACATTCACTGCGGCGTTGAGCACGAGCTTGTCGGCGTCGGCGCCGCCGTCGATGCTGTTTTCCGAGCCGCGGTAGGCGACAGTGTCGACGCCCGCTCCCGTCGAAATGATATCCGCTCCGCCCGCGCCATCGACCGTATCGTCGCCGGCGCCCGTCGTGATCGTGTTGGCGAGACCGTTGCCTGTGACGGACACGGGCTGCGCGGCGCCAAGCGCGGATGCGTCAACATTCTGAAAATTGCTGACGAGCGTCGCGTCGCCGGTCGTCTGATCATTGGCGCGCAGATCCACAGTCGCCTGCGCGTACATGACGAGCGTATTTGCGCCCGAGCCGCCGTCGACCGAGGCTTCGCCGCCACGGTAATCGATCAGGTCGGCGCCCGCGCCGCCCGAAATGACGTCCAGACCGCCGCCGCCATGAATGACGTCGGCGCCTGCGCCGCCGATAATCGTATTGTCCCCGGCCCCGCCGGTAATCATAACGGCGCTCGTCAAAGCGCTGGCGTCCACATTCTCAAAGCCGGTCACGGCGCCGACGCCGCCGACAATCTGATTGGCGGCGGTCAGATCGACCGTCGCCGCGGCTTTCATGACCAGCGTGTCGGATCCCGCCCCGCCGTCGACCGCGCTTTCAGCGCCATAGAATGCGACCCGGTCAGCGCCAGCGCCGGCTGCGATCACATCCGCGCCGCCAAGGCCATCGATCACGTCGGCGGCCGCGCCGCCGGTGATGGCGTTGTCGCCCGTCGTGCCGACAAGCGTGTTGGCGCCCGTGGCCGAGCCGACGACGTTGGAAATGCCGACGAGCGTATTGCCCTCGGCCCAGCCGCCAGAGCCCGTTCCCGTCGTCAGATTGACGGTGACGCCATTTGTCGAGCCGCTGTAATCGACCGTGTCATTGCCGCCCGCGCCAATGAACGTGTCTGCGCCGCCGCGCCCGATGAAGACATTGTCGCCGGAATTGCCGCTCAGGCGGTCGGCGTGGGAGGAGCCCTCGATATTGCTGAAATTCGTGATGACGTCGCCGGCGGCGTAGCCGCCTTGGCCGACGCCCGCGGCAAGATCGACCGTCACGCCGGCCGCCGACTGGGCGTAGGAGACGGTGTTGACGCCGCCGCCGCCGTCGAGCGTGTCATGGCCTGGACCAGCATAGACGATGTCGTCGCCGGCGCCCGCCGACACGACGGTCCCCGGCGGAACGGAGTTCAGGACGTAAATCGTCGACTTGCCGTCCGGCGATGTGACCGTCACATCGGATTCGCTCGCGACGTCCGCGATGGCGAAAACCTGATTGCCCGAATACAGGCGCGTATGGCCGCTCGCGTCCTGCGCCGTGAACAGAATGTTCAGCGTGAAATTGCTGAGGAACCCATTGACGTCCGGCGTCGCGCCTTCCGCCGGCAGAACGTAGCGCAGCGCCAATTGCAGATGGTTCGGGTCCAGCGAATTGAGATCGAGCTTCCAGTTCGTGCCGTCGAAGGTTGCATTGTTGATGGCGAAACCGGCCGGCAGGTTGGTGATTGTCGCCGTCTTCGCCACCATGCCGGCGTCCGGCAGAAGAGCATTGATGTCGATCAGACGCTCAGTGGTTCCCGACGGCATCCGGTTGGGATCGGCGACATAGATGATGTCGTTGTTCGACGTGCCGGCAATCGTCTTCGTCTGTTGCTGGACGGCGAAAGTGGGATCGGTCGTCGCCGCCACGACCGAGGCGGCGCCGAGAATTTTCTGTCCGCCGCCCGGCAATGTCGTGACCGTGTCGCCCGACACGCCGAGAAGCTGGATCGTCAGCTTGGCTGCGGTGATGTTGCCGTCGCCGTTGCCGTTGCCATTGCCGGTCCCGGTGTTCGAATTCGGCGGCGAGCCCGCCGAAGACGGCGGGCTGATGTGATCGTTCAGCTTTTTGAAGCCCGCATCGACCGGGTCTTCCGGCGGCCGATCGAAATCGGCGACGCCCTTGAACTTCGGCGTCGGGTCGGCGGGAATGGGGGGCGTGACCGATGGCTCCGCCGCAGGCGGCTCGGGAGCTTTTTCTTTCTGGTTTGCGGCGTCTTTTTCCGAACCGGTGCCGAGCGTTTGCAGATTGCTGTCTTCGACGAGGCGCGCCTCGCCGATCGAGGAAAACAATTGCTGTCCGGTGAGCGACTGGTCCGTGAAGACGACCTTGATCTCGCCTGCCGTCACAAGATTCAGCGCATAGCCGGGGAAAATGATCTTCGCGCCGTCGGCGAACGCCATGACGAGATCGACGTCGAGCGCCATGAGTTTGGCGTCGCTCGTGTTGAAATCGAATTTGAGGTCGGCGCCGGCAGGCACTTCCTGAACGACGATCTGCCCCGCCGCCGGGCGATGAATGACGACGCCTCCCTGCACTCCCGTCTGCACGGGGAGGGCTGCGGTCTTGATTTCGGTGGCCGGTTTGGTCGGGGCTTCGGGCATGGTCGTTCAGCAAAAAAAGGGGGAATTAACGAACTGGAAACTCGACCGCGAACCCGAACGCGACGCGCGCCTTTTCAGGCGCACTACCGGCGTAATTTCTGCTTCAATGGTTAACCAGAGCTTACCAAGCCCGTTAAAGCGCCGAAAAAAACACGATTTATTAACTATCGTTACGGTGGCGAATCATTTGTGGGCGCGCTGTTTATTGGCGCCCGGAAAGACCTTCGACGGCGCAGTTCTTCCGATAACGCCCTTAAAGCCAGAATACATAAGGTTTTAGTAATTCTGTTTGCCTAACCTCAACGAGCCAACGTGCGCCTCCACGCGCGCGGCGTTGCAATGGGAAGGGCGGATGTCGCACGGTTCCGAAGAAAGCGAAGACTATTGGCCGGGCTACGTCGACGCGCTCACCTCGATGGTGCAGGTGCTCGCCTTCGTCATGATGCTGCTGGCCATGGCCGTCTTCGTCCTGTCCCAGAACGTGACCAAAAGCGCGATCAAAGCCATCGCCGAGGCCGCCAATGTCGACGCTTCGGCGGACTCGAGCGTCAACGAACTGACCGCGAAGGTGGTCGAACAGCTGCAGCGCAAGAAAGAGCAGCACGCCGCCGAGGCCGCCGCCGCGCAACAAGCCGCGGCGACCCAGCAGAACGCCGCCCCGGCGCCGGACAAAGCGGCGGCCCAGCCCGGCGAAGCGACGAAGCCAGCCGCATCGCCGACGCAAAGCGCGAACGCGAACGCGAACGCCGCCGCGCCGGCAAGCGAGGCGGCCCCTAAGGATAAAGCCGCCTCACCGCCCGCGCCGACGCCTGCGTCTGCTCCCGGAGCGGACGACGCCTTGCGCGTCGAGCGCTCCCCCTCCGTCTCGTCCAAGCCGGCGGAGCCGCGGCGCGCGCCGCCGGACGACGCCAAGCGCCTGCAGCTTCACTTCAGCGCGCATGAATTCAAAATGGCGGAGGCCGATCTGAAAGCGCTCGAGGCTTTCGTGCAAAATCAGAGCGCGAACGGAAATACGGCGCATATCGTTTTGCGGGCCTACGCCTTCAGCGACAAGGGCGCGGTCACCGACGCCCGCCGCGTCGCCTATTACCGCGCATTGAGCGTGCGCGGCAATCTGATGAAGCGCGGCGTCGTTCCAACGAATATCGAGGTCAGCGTCATAGACACGCTCGAGCAGGCCAAGGGCGGCATTGTCGACGTCGTCATCGACGGCAAGAAACAATAACGGACGTTCGGGGCCGGGCGCGCAACGCGCAGCTCCAAGGGATTTGAGTTGATGGAAAAGCAGATTGCGCAAATCCGAAACAAGATGATCGGGCTCGTGCTTGCACTTGCCGCTCTGGCGGCATGGGCGCACGACTTCATCATCGAGGGCATCAAGTCGCATGTCGAAGTGACGTCGGCGATTCTGGCGACGTTCGGTTTCGGCATCGTCATGTCGTTCGTGTTCATCTCCAAGCTGAAGCCGGAGATCATCGCCTTCAAGGCGTTGCGCGAGATGTGGGACGACATCCGGGTCGCCGATGTCGAGCAGCAGAAGGACCCGTTCTGGCGGCATTATCGTTGCGCCGAACCGGCCCAGATTTTCCAGCGGCCCAGATTGTTGGGCCACGCCTATGATCTGGTGACGGAAGAGCTTGCCCGCACCAAGAAGATCCGCATCTCCGTCGAGACCATGAACACGCTCGTTCACAAGATCGAGCAGACGATCAACGCCGAGAAATCGCTGATTGTCTATCTTTCCGGCCTGCTGGTCTTCATGGGCCTGATCGGCACGTTCATCGGCCTTCTGCACATGGTCGGCTCGATCGGCGGCATTATCGGTTCGCTGGCGCAAAGCGCCTCGGGTTCGGCCACCGGCGCTTTCGCCGAACTGCTCGGCGCCCTGCAAGAGCCGTTGCGCGGCATGGCGTCAGGCTTCGCCGCTTCGCTGTTCGGTCTGTTCTCGTCCCTCGTCGTGGGTCTGCTCGGACGTCTTGCCGGGCAAGCCGCGGGCGTGTTGAAGAACGAGTTCGAATCCTGGCTCGCCGGCGTCGTTCAGATCGGCGAAGACGAATACGGCGATACGACCGCCGAAGCGACGCATCATTCCGCGACCGACACGCGCATCGTCAACATGATGGCGAATGTCCTTGCGGATTATTCGCGCGTCGCCAGCAGCTTCGACGCCGCCACGCGACTGCTTCAGGATATGCGCGCGGCGCAGCACGAGCATCAGACGACAACCCGGCATCTCGTCGCCGAACTTGCCGCCATGCAGAGCGAGCAGGCGCGCATCGCGAACCACCTCGCAATATCCGAGCCTATCGTCCCGGCGCTCCGGGAATTGTCCGCCGGCGTCGAGCGTCTCGGTCACAGCGTGACGCGCCGGATCGAAACGGACGTCGTGGGTCTGCGCGACATTCTCATCGAGCAAAGCCGTTCGCATGCGGCCAATCTGCGCATGATCTCGGCCAATCAGGCGGAAGCCTCGGCGCAGATCGCCGGGGCCATTTCGCTCCTGACCGCCGAAGCCGAACGACAATCGCCGCATGCGGCCAATCCGCAGATCGTCGGCGAGGCCATCGAGCGCAGTCTTCGCGCCGGTCTCGACGATCTCGGCCGGAGTCTGGCCGCGCCGTTGTCGCGTCTTGAGACGCAGACGGCCGTTCTTGCCGACGTGCACAGCCGCGCCATCATCGAGGCCTCTCAGACGTCAAGCAACGCGCCTGCGGGCGATATGAATGCGCTCGCCCACAGGCTTGAAGGCGCCATGTCGGATGGGTTCGCCAGAATGAGCCATTCGTTCGACGCCGCTTTCACAGCCTATTCCAGCCTGTTGCGCGTCGCCCTGGCGGCGATGGAGCATAAGGCGGAACCGCATCATGGCGAGGCGGCGCCCGTCGTCGCGCCGCCAGGCGGAAACGCCGGGGGCAGGTTCGATCAACTTGCCGCAGACTTCAGAAACCGCGAGATCCGCGACCATTACGACGGGCGCGAGCCCCAGAGAGAAACCGCCTGAGGCCACGAGGAACAACCATGCAAAGCCAGAGCCCTGAGCAGAGCGGTTATTCGCTCCGATCCTACATTCCGAGATTCTTCCGTCGCAGCAAAGCCGGGTTCTCCCGCCAGTTCGCGCGCCACGATTGCGTCGCGCTCGGGACGATGCGCGTTATCGACATCGGCGCGGAATTCGACGGCGTGATCAGCGAAATTTCATGCGGCGGCTGCACTTTCCGCCCGACATCAAAGTATCTGCTCGACCGTTCGAATGAGACCGTCCTGATCCGCACCGAGTATTTTCAAACTGAAGGGCGCATCCGATCGTCGCGCACGGACGGTTACGGCGTCCAGTTTTTCGAGGGAATCGATATCAGCGTCGTCGAGCGCATGGTCGAGGAGCAAGGCGGCAAGATCGCCAATTCGTTTCTCGGAAAGCGCGGCGGCGGACGTTGATCGCGCATCGCAAGAAACACGAAAAGCGATAGGGCTCCGCTCAGCGTAGAGAAAAGACAAGCTCCAGTCGTCATAACGCCGCCCTCCATTCTGGTCGGGCGGCGTTTTCATTCCGTGTGTGGGCGCATCAACCCCGCCATGAAGACTGGTCGACGAAAAGCAGATTACCGCGGCGGCGCGCCGCCATAAGCGATGGTGGTGACGAGGCGCCCCATATTGCGCAAAATCCCGTAGATCGCGCGCATTTCCTCATATTCGCCGCTGATGCTGACCTTGCGCATATTGAAGACGACCATATTGCTGTCGAGCACTTCGAAGATCGTCCGGTGGCCTTCCTTGAATTGCTGGATGTAGAGATCGTTGACGCTTTCCGCGGTGCTGATGCCGCGCAGGGCGGCGGAGCGCTTGAGACGATTGGCGGCGAGCGTCTGGAAGAAACGTCGCAAATTAAGCTCGATCGTTTCCTGCTCGTCGAGCGCCTTGAACTCGTTCGCCTTCTGATTGGCGACGATGCGATCGGCCTGCGCCTTCAAAAGGCCGCCATCCATGATCTTGTATGACAAGGTCATCATGGCGCGCGCGTCGACTGTGCCGAAGCTGGCGGCCCGGCTGCCGTAATAGGTCCGCATCAAACCATCGCCCTGCACATCGATACGCGGCTTCTTCTGCGCATTGAGTCCATCGAGGGCATGCGTGAACGATACGCCGGTCGCGTTGATCGCCAGCAAGGCGGGATTTGTGAGTTTGGCTGTCGCGAGAGCTTCTTCGGCGTTCTTCGGCAGCAGCTTGGCCGGTGATTTCGGCCGCGACACGCGCTTGGGCTCCAGATTCGTCAAGCGCCGAAATTCATCGAGCGCGATGTGGTAGGCGGTATTGATGTCGGCGCGCATCGCTTCCGTCTCGATGACCTTGGCTTTGATGCGATCGACGTCGGCTTTGGTGCCGTTGCCATTTTTTTGAATGAGATTGACGAGGTTGGCGAGCTTGCGCTGTTTGGCGACAGTGTTGTCGATCAGCGACAGAAGCTCGCTCTGCTCAAGAAGATTCAGATAGGCGTTGACGGTTCGCAACGCGATGTCTTCGGCCTGATCCGCAAGTTTCAGGCGCTCTGAATCGGCAAGCGCCCTGTTGCGACGCACTTCGGATTCAGTCGCGCCAAAATCATAGACAAGCTGGCGAAATGTCAATGTGAGATCCGAGCGCGCGGTCCCGGGCGCGCTGATGGTCCCGAACGGACGCGGACGCACCTCATATGAACCGAGCGTCGCCGGACCAACGCCCGAGGACATTTCGAGCTGAGGCTTTTGCGCCGATTGCGCCGCGCGAATATCGGCCTGCATGCTCTGCGTTTTCGCGGCTTGCGCGCCCATCGCGGGATGGCTGAGCACAGCGATGGCGACGGCCTCATCCAGTCCGAGCTGGCCCATGGGACGCCGTGGCCTTTGGTTTTCTTCCGGCGGCGGCGGCGCGGTCAGTTTTCTGGCGCTTGTTGGAATCGTTCCGGTCAGATCGGGCGCGACGCTTTCGATCTCGGAGGGAACCGAAGCGCGGGGCGAAACGGGCGACACGAGCGCCGTCTTGCTCGCGGCGCTTTCCGCTTTCACATCGTCGCCGCGCGTCGTTGCGGGCGAGATCGATCCTGTGGGTTTGTCGTCGGCTGCGACAACGCTTTCTTGGGCGCTCTCGGCGTCGAACTTCGGCGCAAGCGCGCACATATCGCGCGCCGTGTCGGATTCGGCGGAAGGCGCGCAAACCGACGCCTGCATGTCCTTCGATCCGCTATGCGCACAGCCCCCAAGCGCCCACGATGACACCGCGGCCAGCAGCGCCAGTCGAAACGCACGCACGCGCATTGTGTGTCGGCAAGCGGTCTCTCTGGACTGGGACATGACGCGCGAAAGCTTTCCGATTCGAGGACACGAGACGCGATACTTTGGGATACGCATCGTGGCCCGCGAAACGCGCGCGAACACATCGATCTGAGGCAAACGGCCTTTCTTTGTTATATTTCTGTTAGGGTTAATCGCCGGTTAAACGTGCAAGACATCGTCGCGCCGACGCAGCTTCACGCATCAATCGGCCGCACCGAAAACAGACACGCAGGCGGCGTTTGCACGCTGCTTATTGTTGCGGATATCGGCTTGCGTGGGGATTGCGCGGCGTGGCCCCGCCTTGGGCGGCGTTATTGCCGCAGCGCGTTATCCTTGATGCGATGGAGCGGCTTCAACAGCGCCGTCAGAACGCTCTGGCGTTCGCCTAGCACATCGATGTCGGCGAGCATGCCAGGCAGGACGGGATGATTGGCGCCGAAGTCCGAGCCGTCGGCGACGAGCCGCACACGGAAATAGGGCGAGCCGCGATCGTCTTGCAACGCGTCGGGCGATATCTCGACGACGCGCGCGGGCAATCCGCCGTAGCTGGAATATTCATAGGCCGTCACCTTCACGACGGCTTTCTGCCCGATCCAGACATTGGCGCGGTCGGTGGGCTGAAGGCGCATCTCGACATTGACGGAGCTTTCGCCGGGAACGATTTCGGCGAGCGCCTGGCCGGGCCGCACGACACTGCCAACAGTCGTGAAATTCAGTTTATTGATGACGCCCGCGACCGACGCCAGCACGTCCGAGCGGCGGCTGCGCTCCTGCATGGCCGCAACGCTCTGATTCACCTTTTCGAGCTCCGTCGCCGTCTGCGTGCGGTCCTTTTCAGCGTCGGCCTGAAACGTCGAGACGGCCTGCGCCTTGCGCTGCCTGATTTCCGCGAGCGACGCCTCGGCGCGCGGAATGTCGTGGGCGAGATCGGACAAACGCGTCTGCGATTGTTCGTAAACGCGCTCGGCTTCAAGCAATTCGTTTTTGGAAGCCGCGCCGGCGTTCGCCAAACGCTTCAGGCTGCCGAACCGCTCTTCGGCGATCTGACGCTCGCGCAGCACCGAAGGCTGGCGCGAGCGCAATTCCGACAATTCGATTTCCTTCTGACGCGCCTGTTGGTCGAGCACGCCCATCTGTTCCTCGAGACTGGCGCGCCGGCGCTTGAACAAAGCGTATTCGTTTTTCGCCGCCTGCGGCACGCTCTGCCGCAACTCATCGCTGAAGACGAGATCGCTCGCACCGGAGACCTCCGCTTCGAGGCGCGTGAGACGCAATGATTTGGCCGACAAATCAATTGCGGCCTGCGCCAGTTCGGAACGGAAGAAGGTGTTCTCGATGCGCATCAAGGGCTGGCCGACTTTCACCTTGTCGCCTTCCTTGACCAGAATTTCGGTGACGAGGCCGCCTTCGAGATGCTGGACTTCCTGCTTGTGCGATTCAGGCACGATGCGCCCGCCGCCGCGCGTCACGCGATCAATTTGCGTCATGGCGGACCACGCGAGCGCAATCGCCACTGATATGCTGAGCACGATGACGAAACGCCCATGCGCGTCCGTCGCGATTCTGTCGATGCGGCGAATATGGAGGCCTTTTGCGACCTTCACTGTCGTTGCGGGAGAAGGCGAAAGCGATTCTCCGCCAGAATGCGTCGTGCTCAATTTCACGTCCATCGCGCGCCCGTTCGTGCCGCCATTCAAGCTGCAAACGGTTTACGAATTGTTAAGCTTGACAAAGCTTTAATTCGGCAGACGTGACGCCTCGGCTGTATCCGGGGAACGAGACTTCCATGACTGGTCCCCTTGAAAAGCTGCGTTCCGGACGGCGCTGGTTTGAGAGCGCGAATCGTCGCATCGCCGATTTCGCCGGCGAGCAGGATGCGGTCAGCGCCGCCGCGCCGCAGCCGATCGGCCGCATTGTCGCGGACACAGCCGCGGCATGGTCGTCGATCCGCGCGCCCGAAGGCGACGTCGAAAATCTCGGCAGCGCCGAAGCCGTCATGTCCTTCGCCGCGCAACGCGGCGTCGCTGCGATTTTCGAAACGCGCAAGGCCGCATCCTTGCAGCCAAGCGACTTCCCCCTCGCGACGCTGACGCATTCGGGCGCGGCGCGCCTGCTGACCGGCCGCGACGGATCGCGGTTTTCGGCGCTCGCCAGCGGTTGCCCCTACGATATCGATCTTCCTACATTGCAGGCCGAGGAGGCGGGAACCGTCATCCTGTTGCGGCCCAGCGACCGATCCGGCGTCGCCGACTCCGACATTGCCGCCGATGCGTCCGCGCAGTCGAAAGACCCTGTGCGCGAAGCGTTGAATTATGTGATCCAGCATCAGCGGCCGCTGCTTGTGAAACTGCTGCTGGCGGCGGCTTTCTCCAATCTGATGCTGCTTGCCGTTCCGATCTACACATCTGTGGTTTTCGATCGCGTCATTCCGCATTCGGCGTGGGAGACGATGTGGGCGATCTCCATCGGCGTCGTGCTGGCGCTGATCGCCGATTTCGCCGTGCGATGGGCGCGCATCAAGCTGCAGGACGCTATTGCGACGACCGCCAGCGCGACGTTGCAGGCGGCCACCTTTCGCCGTCTCGTCGAAGTCAGGATGTCCGAGGCGCCGCGTTCGGCAAGTTCGGTGATGATGCGCCTGCGCGAAGTCGAAGGCCTGACGCAACTCGCGCCGCAATTCATCGCGGGCGTCGTCGTCGACGCGCCGTTCCTGCTTCTTGTCTTCGCGCTGATCTGGATGAACGGCGGCCCGGTCGTTTTCGCGCCGGTGTCCGGCATGGTCATGTTGGCGGCGTTGCATCATTTCGCCGATCTGGCGAGCCATGCCGAGCACATCCGCTCCACCCGGCTGTCGCAGGTCCAGACGAAGCATCTGTTCGAGACGGCGGAATCGCTGGAGACCGTCAAGGCGGCGCGCTCGGAACGCAAGGCTTTGAGCCGCTTCGATCAATTCTATGACGAATACGCCTATTCGGCGCATCTGGCGCGCGCATGGGGCGGCCTCGCCGCCTACGCCAACATGACGGTCGGTCAGATGATGATCGTTCTCGTGATGGCGATCGGCGTCTTTCAGGTGTCGCAGGGCGGCATGACGGTCGGCGGGCTTTCCGCCTGCATCCTGCTTGTCGGGCGCATCATCTCGCCGATCGGGCAATTGATCACCGTCGCCAATCGCATGCGCCTCAGCCGCTCGACGCTTAAATCGCTTTCGCAGGATACGAGCGGACAGACGGAAGCAGGCGGCGATGCGAGCGGCGCAGCCATTCCGCCGCGCGTCGCGACATTGCGCCTGTCGGAAGCCTCCTATCGCTATCCAGAGCAGGCCGGCGCGCAACTCGACAAGGTGACGCTGACGATCCAGCCGGGCGAGAAAGTCGCCATTATCGGCCGCTCCGGCTCGGGCAAGAGCACGCTGCTCAAGATGCTCGTGCGGTTCATCGAACCGCAGGAAGGCGCCGTGCTTTTCGGCGAGGTGGACGCACGTCAATACGCGCCCTCCGATCTGCGCCAGTCGATCGGCTATATGGGCCAATCGCCGGGGCTCTTCGACGACACGCTGCTCGCCAATCTGACGCTCGGCCTCGATGCGGTCGATCCGCAACGGCTTGACGCCGTGGCGCGCCTGACCGGCGTCGCCGAATTCGGCGCGCGCCATCCGCAGGGCTATGGCATGAATCTCGGCCCCCGCGGCGAGAAGCTGTCCGGCGGCGAACGGCAATCTGTGGCGCTGGCGCGCGCGTTGCTCGGCGAACATGGCGTGCTGGCGCTCGACGAGCCGACCTCGTCCATGGACACGACGCTCGAAATGCGCGTCGTGCGCGACCTCAAGGCCTATATCGGCGCGCGGACGCTGATCGTCTCGACGCATCGCGCGCCGGTGCTCAGTCTGGTCGATCGCGTGATCTGGCTCGACCATGGCCGCGTCGTCGCGGACGGCCCGAAGGCCGAGGTTCTCAAGCTGATGTCCGGCGCCGCCGCCTGACGCGGGCGATTGCGGCGCTTCAGGCGACGCGTTCGCTCAGCGACACGCTTTTCACCTGCGCATAGACTTGCGCGCCGTCGCGGAGGTCCAGCCTGTCCCACGACCGGCGTGTGACGCGCGAGAGCAGGCGCGCGCCGGCGCCGTCCGGGCCGAGTCCGATGACGGCGACCATTTCATGCGCGCCGGCCGGCGTCGCGGCAAGGATGCGGCCCGACGCGACATTGAGGATCGTGCTCGGCGCCGGCTCGACGCGCGCCAGACTGACATTGGCCGCCGCAATGCGCAGACGGCGGTGCGCGCCCGGCGCAACGGGCGGCGTCGGCGCCTGAAAACGTGCGCCGGCGACGCTCAATGTCGCAAGGCCGTAGGCGGCGTCGTAGCTTTCCACCCGCGCGTCGAGCGTCACCGCCGCATCGCGCGCGACGGCAAGCGGCGAAGCCGGATCGCTTTGCACCTCAACAAGCGGACCTGCGGCGCGCACGCGGCCGGCCTCCATGACGATCAGATGATCGGCGAGCCGTTCGATCTCGCCGATGTCGTGGCTGACATAGATCGCCGGCAACGACAGGCGCGCGTGCAGGCGCTCAAGAAACGGCAGGATTTCGTCTTTCGCGGCGCGGTCGAGCGCCGCCAGCGGTTCGTCCATCAGCAAAAGGCTGGGACGCGACAGCAACGCGCGACCGATGGCGACGCGCTGACGTTCGCCGCCCGACAGTTTCTGCGGGGCGCGATCGAGCAGCGCCGCAAGACCGAGCAGGTCGATTGCTTCGTCGAAGCCGATGGCGGTCGCCGCGCCATCGGGGCGGCCGGCGCCAAACAGCAGATTTCCGCGCACCGAAAGATGCGGAAAGAGACTCGCCTCCTGAAAGACATATCCGACCGGTCGGCGATGGGCGGGGCGAAAGCCTCCGACATCCTGCCATATGTCGGCGCCGATGGCGCAATAGCCTTCGCGTGGACGAAACAGCCCGGCGATGGCGCGCAACACGCTCGTCTTGCCGCAACCCGAAGGGCCAAACAGCCCGGTGACGCCGACCGCCGGCGCCTCGAAGGCCGCATCGAGCGCGAAGGCGCCGAGCTGGTCGCTAAAGGCGACGCGGATGGACGAGGTTTCGCTCATGCGCGCGCCCGCCTCATGCGCTTTTCCAGCAGCAGCGTCGTCAGGATCACCGCGAAAGCGAAGGCGACCATCAGACCGGCGATAAGACTCGCCTCGCGCCAGCGTGAGGTTTCGACATAATCGTAGAGCGCTACGGACAGAACCTTGGTCTGGCCGGGAATATTGCCGCCGATCATCAGAACGATGCCGAATTCGCCGACCGTATGCGCGAAACCAAGCACGGCTCCCGTCAAAAGGCCGGGTCGGGCGAGCGGCAACGCGACGCGCCAGAAGGCCTGCCGCGGCGAAGCGCCGAGCGTGGCGGCGACTTCCATCGGCCGTTCGCCCATGGCCTCAAAGGCGTTTTGAATGGGCTGGACGACGAAAGGCAGCGAATAGATGACGGAGCCGATCACCAGGCCCTCGAAGGTGAAGGCCAGCGTGCGCGCCCCCCAGAGCCCCGCCACCCAGCCGCCGGGACCGCCGGGGCCGAGCGCGAGCAGCAGATAAAAGCCAAGCACTGTCGGCGGCAGCACCAACGGCAGCGCGACGATGGCGGCGACGACCTCTTTCCAGCGCGAGCGGGACCGCGCGAGACGCCAGGCGATGGGCGCGCCGAGGATCAACAGGATCGCGGTCGTCACAGCCGCCAGCTTGGCGCTGAGCCGGATTGCGATCCAGATTTCCGGCGTGAAAAGCTCCATCGCGCCTCAGCCGCCCTCGCCCGGGCCATAGCCGTATTTTTCGATGACGATGCGCGCTTCCGGGCCCTTGAGAAAGTCGACGAAAGCTTTCGCCGCCGGACTGTCAGCGCCGCGTTTCAGCAAAATCGCCTCCTGCCGGATCGGCTCGTATAATTCCTGCGGCACCAGCCAGCGCGAGCCATCGGTTCGGCCGGCGATTTGCGACAGCGCGACAAAGCCGACTTCTGCGTTGCCGGTGTCGACGAACTGGAAGGCCTGCGCGATATTGGCGCCTTCGACGAGTTTCGGGCGCAGGGCCTCCTCGCTTTTCAGCGCGCGCATGGTCTGTATCGCCGCCGCGCCATAAGGCGCCGCCAGCGGATTGCAAATGGCGATCTTGCCGACAGCCGGGCTTTGCAAGGTCTCGGGCCCCTTCACCGCTTGCGGATCGCGGCTCCATAGCACGAGCCGGCCGATGGCGTAAGCAAAGCGGCTCGCGGCGACGGCGTAACCGTCTTCGGCCAGCTTCTTCGGCCGCTCGGCATCGGCGGACAGGAAGACCTCGAAGGGCGCCTCACGACGGATCTGATCGTTGAACTGGCCCGACGAGCCGAAGCTGAAGACCGCTTCGTGACCCGTCTTCGCCATGAAAGCCCGACCGATCTCTTTCGCCGGCTCGGTGAAATTGGCGGCGACGGCGACATTGGTCTGGCCGGCGCGGGCGAGACCTGCGCCTGCGACCAAGCCAGCCAAAGCGAGGACGATCAAACGCCGGCATTTCATGCGAACCTCCCATACGAGACGCGACGCGGCGCGGCGGCTCGCTTTTCTCCCCATCGTTATATAATTTATTTATATATTGCAACGCCACGCAGCGGTTCGCAGCGGTTCGCAATAAACCTCAGCGCCCGCAATCAGTTAGAAGGCCTCATCGTCACATCATGGCCCTATACGGCGCGCCCCGCCGATATCGCCGCAACGATGACGGCGGATTGAGACAGTCCGCGTCGCAAGGCGGCAAGCCTCTCCGGATTTAACCGGCTTTCGGAATGTGCGGCAAGAAACCGCCAACCATTCGGGATGGTTGGCGACACGCTCGACGGCTTGTCCGGCGCGAGTCGGAAGCTGACGCAACGGCGCCTTAACGAATGAAGCGCCTTCTCTTCGCACGGGCCACAGGTCGGCGTTATCGGGCGCCGCCCCAACGGGCGAAGGTTATGCCGGATCAACAGGCGAAAATCACATTGGCGAATGTCGGCGCGACATTCTGGGGCTGCGTCGAAGCGACAGGCTCGGCAAAGAACCTGTCGCGCGCGCAGCAATCGGAATTGCGGGCGCAGTTGATTCAGGCGGTCGTCGATCTGACGCCGATGATGATGATCGCCAATATCGCCTGCTTTTTAATCGTCGATCTTTTGTTCTGGTCGGCTGAATATCGTCTGTTCCTTTCGGTCTGGACCGGCGCCATGCTTCTCGCCGGCCTTTGGTGGATGGTCAGCCACCGCCGGTCGCAGAAGCATCAGCCGCGCCAGCGAGCTTCGGCGCGCGGCGTGCAGCGCATGACGCTCCATGCCGCGTTCATGGGTCTGATCTGGTCGGCGCCCGTCGTCTTTCTGTTTCCCAATGTCGCGGAGGCGCATCGCGTCGTGCTTGTCGCCGTCGCCTCCGGAGCGGCCGCCGCGGGCGCGCTCACTCTCGCGCTCGTCTGGCAGGCCGCGCTTGTCTACGCGATCGCATTACTCGCGCCGGTTCTGGCGATGCTGATGACGCGCGGCGAGGCGACCTATATGGGCCTTGCGGCGCTCGGCGCCTTTTACGGCTATGCGATCATGCGCACCGTGGCCGAGCGCGGCCGCCTTTTCGCCGATAATTTCATCAAGAAGGCGCATCTGCGCGAGCAGAGCCAGGTGATCGGCCTGCTGCTCAAGGATTTCGAGGAAAGCTCAAGCGACTGGCTGTTCGAAATCGATGCGGAAGGCCGGCTCGCCAACGCGTCCTCCCGCCACGCCATGCAGCTTGGGGTGGAGCTCAAGGATGTCGTCGGCCTTGGCGCGATCGACAGCATGCGCCGGTTCTGGCCGCGCGCCGACCAGTCGACCGAGCCTGCGCTGCGACGGCTGCAGCGCGCTTTCAAGCTGCGCGAGCCATTCCGCGACGTCATCGTGCCGTTGACCATCAATGCGGAGGACCGCTGGTGGTCGCTTGCCGGCAAGCCGATGTATGACGCAGCAGGCGTTTTCCTTGGCTATCGCGGCGTCGGTTCGGACATCACCAACGCGAAGCGCGCCGAAGCCTCGATCGAATATCTGGCGAGCTATGACGCGTTGACGGGACTGCCCAACCGTAACCTGTTTCAGATGCGGCTCAAGCGCGCCGCCAACCTGCTGCGCCAGCAAGGCGAAGTCTTCGCCGTGCTCAGCCTCGACCTCGACCGTTTCAAGAACGTCAACGACGCGCTCGGCCACAAAATGGGCGACGCCTTGCTCATCGAAGCCGCGCGCCGCATCCGCGCAGCGCTGGCGCCCGACGACATGGCGGCGCGTTTCGGCGGCGATGAATTCGTCATCCTGAAAGCCGGAGTCGATGAAGGTTTCGCCGCCGCGCAACTGGCCGAACGCCTGATCGCCGACCTCACCGCGCCCTACGACATCGAGGGGCATCGCATTCTCGTCGGCGCCAGCATCGGCATCGCGGTGGCCTCCGACGTGATGTCGTCCTTCGAGGACTTGCTGCGCAATTCTGAACTCGCGCTTTATCGCGCCAAATCGGCCGGCAAGGGGCGTCATTGTTTCTACGCCGACGAAATGGACGCGGCGATTCAGACACGGCGCCTGCTTGAGATCGATCTGCGCGAAGCGCTGGACAAGTCGCGCCTCGATGTTTTCTTCCAGCCCTTGATTGAAGTGTCGAGCGGACGTGTGAGCGGCTGCGAAGCGCTTGTGCGCTGGAAGCATCCGACGCGCGGTTATGTGCCGCCTGCCGAATTCATTCCGCTGGCCGAGGAGACCGGATTGATCATTCGGCTTGGCGAGTTCGTGCTGCGCGCCGCTTGCCGCGAAGCCGCCGGCTGGTCGCGCGACATCTGCGTCGCCGTCAATCTGTCGGCGATTCAATTCCACACCGGCGATCTTGTCGAACTGGTGAAGGACGTTCTGGCGGAAACCGGCCTTGCGCCCAACCGCCTTGAGCTTGAAGTCACGGAATCCATTCTGATCGAGGATCGCGAGACGGTTTCGGCCACTCTCTCGGCGCTGCGCGACATCGGCGTGCAGATCGCTTTGGACGATTTCGGCACCGGCTATTCCTCCCTCGCCTATCTGTCGAGCTTCCCTTTCGACAAGATCAAGATCGATCGCTCCTTCGTTCGCGACGTCGCCAATCGCGACGATGCGAGCGCCATCGTCCGCGCGATCATGTCGCTCGCCAACTCGCTTGGCATGCGCACGACGGCCGAGGGCGTCGAATACGTCGCCGAACTCGAATGGCTACGCGAGCATGGATGCGACGAGGCGCAGGGCTTCCTGTTCAGCGCGCCGGCGCCGGCGCGCGACCTGCGTTATCTGATCGGCCACGGCTTCGCCGACACGCAATATCCCGAGCGTATGGCGAGCTGATGCGTCACGCGAGCGATGCGCGACGCGCCGCCTGACGATCCTGTCTTTCAGGAACGCGCCGCAGGAATGGTCAGGGCGAAGGCAGCGCCGGGCGCCTGATCGCTCTCATCGCCAAGCAGCTCGATGCGGCCACCATGGGCTTCCAGCATGGCGCGAACGATGGCGAGCCCCATGCCGGCGCCGCCGCTTTCCCGCCGCGTCGTGAAGAAGCTGTCGAAGACGCGATCGCGATTGGCGCGCGATATGCCGCGCTTTATCGCACTCTCGAGAAATTCTGAATAATGGCGGAGGGAGCGGGATTCGAACCCGCGATACGGTTTCCCGTATACACACTTTCCAGGCGTGCGCCTTCAACCACTCGGCCACCCCTCCGTGCGCGCCTTGGCGCGCTGTTGGGCCGCCTTGCCGCCGCCGGCGCGCGCGCCGCAGCGAATGGACCTGCCCAATCGCGGCGCACTATAGTCAGCGGGCGGGCGAGCGCAAGCGTTCCTTGGACCTGCCTTATGGCGACCCCAATCCTCGCCTATGCGACGTGGGTGCGGCTTGACGGGATGGCGAAACCGCCGCGATAGGGAGAACGGAATGCTGCGTCTGGCGTTGCGAATCGGCGGATTTGTCCTGCTGGCTGGCGCTTTCGTCGCGCTTGTCATCGACGGGACGCGATCCATCGCCGGCGACGCCTGGATGGCGACGCCGCTCGGCGCCACCGCTTTCTGGCTGTTTCCCACGAAATTTCCCATACTCCAGCCAGCCGTCGAACGGCATCTGGCTGATTGGCTCTGGGATCCCGTGCTGGTGAATTTCTTTTTGCTGCCGACCTGGCTGACGCTTGGCGTCGGCGGCGCCCTTGCGTACGCGGCGACCCTGCGGCGACCGCGCACAAGGAGCGGCCGCGCCAGCTCCGGCGCGTCGTCAGCCTGACCCGGGAGGGTTTGCTTATGTGGTTTTCGCGACACAAGACCCAACTGCCGGGCCCGCAGGAGGCGTTGCCGGGCCGGGCCTCGCCGATCGCGACGGCCGAACGGCATTTCGTCAATGGCCAGCTCTTGAAAGGCCCCTATCCGCCGGATTGTGAGACGGCGCTGTTCGGCATGGGCTGTTTCTGGGGAGCGGAGCGCCGCTTCTGGCAATTGGGCGAGGGCGCGCATGTGACAGCGGCAGGCTACGCCGGGGGCCTCACGCCTAATCCGACCTACGAGGAAGTCTGTTCGGGCCTTACCGGCCATAACGAGGTCGTGCTCGTCGTCTATCGGCCGGACATTCTGCCTTTTTCGCGCCTGCTCAAGACATTCTGGGAATCGCACGATCCGACGCAGGGCATGCGACAGGGCAATGACGTCGGCACGCAATATCGCTCCGGAATCTATGTCGCCGGCGCCGCGCGACTGGCGGAGGCGGAAGCTTCGAAAGCCGCCTATGGCGCGGCGCTCGCCGCGCGCGGCCTCAGCCCGATCACGACAGAGATTGTCGAAGCTCCTCCGTTCTATTTCGCCGAGGATTATCACCAGCAATATCTGGCCAAGAATCCCAACGGTTATTGCGGCCTCGGCGGCACGGGCGTCTCCTGCCCAATCGGGCTCGGGGCCTGAGCGGTCTTGCACGGCTGCGGCGTTGCGTGGCATCAGTGCGGCGTCAACGCTCTGCTTGGAATCGCGCGCCGATGATCGAACGTCTGCTTGAACGGTTTCTCTTCGCCAGCCGCTGGTTGCTGGCGCCGCTCTATGTGGCGCTGGTCTTCTCGCTGGTCGTGCTGCTCATCAAAACCGGGCAACACATGTGGCATTTCATGCAACACGCCATCGATTCGACGGAGACCGACACGATCCTCAACGTGTTGAGCCTGATCGACCTGTCGCTGACGGGCGCGCTGGTCGTGATCGTCATTTTCTCGGGCTACGAGAATTTCGTCTCGCGCATCGACATCGCGGCGACGACGGAATGGCCGGAATGGATGGCCAAGATCGATTTCGCCGGCCTCAAACTGAAATTGATGTCGTCGATCGTCGCCATTTCGGCGATCCAGCTGCTGCGCGCCTTCATGAACGTGAAGAATGTGCCTGACCGCGAATTGTGGTGGCAGGTCGGCGTGCATCTGGTCTTCGTCGTCTCCGGCCTCGTTCTGGCGCTCACCGACCGGTTGAGCCCGAGCCATCACGGCGGCGAGGACGCGGCGCCTGCGCCTTCGAAGGACGGCGCCTCCTCGCATTGACCCCGTTCACCCGCGCAGCGGGCGTTATGGTGAACGCAAACTTAACCTTTGTTCCGTTATCCGTTGTCTTTGGCGGATGGCGGAACAGCGCGGATGCGGATCGACCTCACGGGCAAGACGGCGTTGGTGACCGGCGCGAGCCGCGGCATCGGCGCGGCGACGCTTGAAGCGCTGCGCGCGGCGGGCGCCTCCGTCACGGGCGTCTCGCGCGCCAGCGGCGTCGATCTGTCGGACCGGTCGCAGCGCGCGGCCCTGCCCAATGATTTCGACATTCTCGTCAATTGCGCCGGCGCGCAGGCTTCCGGCGCGGCGCTCGATTATCCGCTCGCGATCTGGGATCGCGAGCTTGAAATCAACCTCACCGCGAGTTTCGATCTCTGCCAGCGCCTTGCGCCGGCGATGATCGCGCGCGGCTGGGGGCGCATCGTCAATTTCACCAGCATCGCCGGCATTCAGGGCACACGCGGCATCATCGGCTATTCGGTGGCCAAGGCCGGCGTGATCGAACTCACCAAATGCCTGAGCAATGAATGGAGCCCGTCGGGCGTGACGGTCAATTGCGTCGCGCCGGGCTATATCGACACTGAGATGCTCAAGCCGCTGACGGGCAATCCCACAGCGGCGGAGACGGCGAAAGGCCGCATTCCCGTCGGCCGGTTCGGCAGCCCGGAGGAGACCGCGGCGGCCGTGCTTTTTCTGTGCAGCGACCAAGCGAAATACATCACCGGCGTCACCCTGCCGGTCGATGGAGGATGGATGGCGAGATGAAAATCAACACGATCGAACTGCGCCAGAACGAGCGCGTCAATCTTGGCAAGGCCGCGCCGATCCCGGCGCCGTTCTCGCTCTATCTGGAGCCGACCAGCCTCTGCAACATGCGCTGCGCCTTCTGCCCGACGGGAGATGCGGACCTGCGCAAGCAGCGCCCCAACGGCATGATGTCGCTCGGGCTGGTCGAGAAGCTCGTGCGCGACATTCAGGATTGGGGCGTGCAGCTGCGCCGCATCAATCTCTACAAGGACGGCGAACCGACGCTGCACAAGCAATTTGTCGAGATGGTCCAGATTCTCAAGGCGGGCGGCGTCTCCAAGGAATTGTGGACGAAGACCAACGGCCTGCTGCTCAACCCGGATTACAACCAGCGCCTGCTGGCCTCCGGCCTCGACATGATCGGCGTGTCGATCAACGCCGTCAGCAGCGAAGGCTATATGAACGTCACGCGCACGAAGCTCGATTACGACAAGCTCGTCGCCGGCGTGAACGATCTGTGCGAGCGCGCGCGCGACAGCAATGTGCGCGTGCTGGTGAAGATCGCCGATTCCGGCTTCAGCGCCGAAGAGCTGGACAAGTTCCACAGCGACTTCCGCAGCGCGCAATATCTTTCCGTCGAGCAATTGCACGGTTGGGCGGCGTCCGACGCCAAGGACTGGACGCTCGGCACCAATCCCACGACGTTCGAGGGCGCGGCGCTGGTCGACAAGGTCGCCTGCCCGCTGCCGTTCTTCATGCTGACGGTCAACTGGAACGGCACGGTCGGCCTGTGCAACGACGACTGGCTGCATGCGACCTTGTGCGGCGACCTGCGCCAGCAATCGCTGAAGGAAATCTGGCAGGGCGAGGAACTGCGCAAACTGCGGCTGATGCATCTCGAGGCGCGCCGCCACGAGAACAAGGCCTGCGGCAATTGCAGCAATCTGCGCACGCTGCCCGACAATATCGATGCGAGCCGCCTCGAAATCTGGCGGCGCATGACCGGCCTGTCGGAAGCGCCCGCGTCCCTGCAAGAGCAGGACCGCAAGGCGGGCTGAGACAGTTTCCTGAACGGGACAATGCGCCGGGGCGGTTTTTCCGCACCCGGCGCTTCTTTTTTGCCGCTTATTCGGATTTGAGAACCATCCGGCACTCGGACGGCAGGTTGGCCATCGTCATCGGCGGCTTGGGCTTACCGCCCGCCTTGCGCTTGGGATGCAAGACTGCGTCGGAGAACCAATAAGCGAGCGAGGCGTCGCAGCCCTCGCCCGGCGGCGTCGGATCCTGATCGGCGCAGGAAGCGTCGCCGCCCGGACAGGCCATACGGATGTGGAAATGGTAGTTGTGGCCATACATCGGCCGCACCTTCGACAGCCACGAGCGATCGCCCGTCGCCTCGCGGCAGATCGCTTTCTTGATCGCAGCGTTGACGAAAATACGCTGCACGCGCCGGTCCTTCGCCGCGAGCTTGATGATTTCGAGATGCTCCGGCGTCCATTTCGTTTCGTCGACGTCGAGCCAATCGGAACGCACGACGTTCGTCGCCGACATTTCCTCACGCTCGGCGCGCGACAGGCGGCGGTTCGGCATCGGCGTCAGCCAGATATCGGCGTCGAGGCCGATCTGATGCGAGGCGTGGCCGGTCAGCATCGGTCCGCCGCGCGGCTGCGACAGGTCGCCGACAAGCAGGCCGTTCCAGCCGACGTCCGGCGCCTTTTTGGCGAATTTCTCAAGGAATTCGATCAGATTGGGGTGGCCCCACATGCGATTGCGCGACAGGCGCATGACCTGCCAGGCCGGTCCGTCGACCGGCAGGGCCGCGCCGCCGGCGAGACACCCGCGCGAATAGAAACCGAGCGAGCGCGCCTCAAGCGCCGCCGCCTCCCGCGCGCGGCCGAACAATTCCTTGGCCGGCACGCCCGGCGCGTCGGGATCGGCGATGGGCGGCAAGGGTTTGGGATTCAAGGCTCCCCGGTCTTGCGCGCCGGCGAGGCCGGGCGCGGCGAGGAACAGAACAAGGGCAAGGCTCAGACGCATGAATCGGCCTTCGTGCTGGCGTTTCATCCACCATGCCGGCTGCGCGTTGACGAATCATTAACCACGACGGCCTCGAGCATGGTGACGACCCGTCAACCTCGTTGGAGCTTCCCTGTTTACGAATGCGGCGAAAAGTGGAATCGTTTCAATATGGCGCCGGCCGGAGGGGCTTTGGCGCGCGTATCGAGTATCGCAGCGCCGGAGTTTTCCCCATGCGTAAGCTTTTGTCTGTTGTCGCCGCCATCGCAGGCTTTTTCGCCGTGGCCAGCGCCGCCGAGGCCAAGGTCAACATCTCCATCGATCTGTCGTCCCAGACCATGCATGTGTCGTCGGCCACTGGCGGCAGCCATTCCTGGGCGATTTCCAGCGCGCGCGCCGGCTATGTGACGCCGCGCGGCTCCTATGCGCCGACCAGCCTGCAGCGCATGCATTATTCGAAGAAATACCATAACTCGCCGATGCCGCATTCGATCTTCTTCCGCGGCGGCTACGCGATCCACGGCACGGGCGCGGTGTCGCAGCTTGGCCGTCCGGCCTCGCATGGCTGCATCCGTCTGGCGCCCGGCAACGCCGCCAAGCTCTTCCAGATGGTAAAGGCGGAAGGCGCCTCGATCCATATTTCCGGCGCGCCGCCGGCCGGCCGGACCGTGGTCGCCAAGGCCAAGAAGGCGAAAGCGACGGTTTACGCCGCCAAGGCGTCGAAGAAGGTCTATACGGCGCGCCGCGGCGGCTCGCAGGGCTATTACGCCTATGCGCCGCAGCAGCGTCGCGTCGCTCCGGTGCAGAGCTGGCAGCGCGATCCGGCCAACGCCTGGGGCTTCTGGCGGTAAGTCCGTCGGGACTGGCTGCGGTTTCGCCGCAGTCAGTCCGAATGTCCGGGCTTATACGATGTCTCGCGGACCGCGATGGTCGCGATCCGCACATTCCTCGCGTCGGCTCGGCGTCGCATTCGCTCCTAACCGGCTCTCGCCAGCGAGAGCCGGGCTTAATCCCTGAACACCACCGTCTTGCCGCCGTTGAGCAGAACGCGGTCCTGCAGGTGATAGAGAATGGCGCGCGCCAGCACGCGTCGTTCGATGTCGCGTCCCTTGCGGATCAGGTCTTCGGGCGTATCGCGATGCGAGATGCGTTCGACGTCCTGCTCGATGATCGGGCCTTCATCGAGGTCCGAGGTGACGTAATGCGCCGTGGCGCCGATCAGCTTCACGCCGCGCGCGTGGGCCTGATGATAGGGCTTGGCGCCCTTGAAACCCGGCAGGAACGAATGGTGGATGTTGATGCAGCGGCCCGACAGCTTGGCCGTGAGGCCGTCGGACAGGACCTGCATGTAACGCGCCAGAACGACAAGCTCCGTGCCGGTGTCGCGGATGAGCTGCCATAGCCGCGTTTCCTGTTCGAGCTTGGTTTCCTTCGTCACCGGCAGGTGTTCGAAGCGGACGCCGTCGAAATCGATATGATTGTAGGTGGCGCGCGGGTGATTGGCGACAACGGCGCTGATCTCCATGTCGAGTTCGCCGATGCGCCAGCGGTAGATCAGATCGGCGAGGCAATGATCGAATTTCGACGCCAGGATCATCACCTTCTTGCGCGTCGCCTGCGAGCGCATGGTCCATGACATGTTGAAATCCTGCGCCACCGCCGCGAAGGGCTCGCGCAGGGCGTTGAAAGCCTGCGGCGGCACGCGGTTGAAGACGACGCGCATGAAGAAGACGCCGCTGTCCTGATCGTCATATTGCTGCGCGTCGAGAATGTTGGCGTTGTGCTGGAACAGATAGGTCGAAACCGCCGCGACAATGCCCGGACGATTGGGGCACGACAGGGTCAGGACATGTTGCGCTTCAGGCATGATCGTCTCGCGAGCGTTCTCGGGCGCCGGCACTTAAGAACGCACAGGCGCGATGTTCAAGGGGGTCGTTGGGCGAGTGAGTTATCCTTCGGCCTGCGGCAGGATATGCCCCTTGATGACGCGCGAATGGCCACGGAACTCGGCGATGACCGTCCCGTCCTCACGCGTCACGGTGATGTCGTAGATGCCGGAGCGGCCGGCTTTCGACACTTCCCGGGCGCGCGCCGTCAGCACGTCGCCGACCTTGCCCGCCTGAATGAAGGAAATCGCCGCCTGCTGCGCCACCGTGCGATGGTCGTAGGTGTTGCAGGCGTAGGCGAAGGCCGAATCCGCCAGCAAAAAGATATAGCCGCCGTGGCAAATGCCGTGGCCATTGGCCATTTCGGGCCGGACCGTCACGCGCATCGCGGCGCAGCCTGACGACACGTCGAACAATTCGAAGCCGAGATGGTTCGTCGCATTGTCGTCGGGCCACATGGTCTCGGCGCAGGCGCGCGCGAGCTTGTCGGCGGCGGCTTTCGAATGCGCCGCCATCAGCCACGCCCCCGGAATTTCGGCGCGCGCTTCTCCATGAAGGCGGCGACGCCTTCGTTGTAATCGTGGGCGAGACCAAGCTGATGTTGCACGTCGCGTTCGAGGTCGAGCTGGGCGTCGAGCGTGTTGGAGGCGGCCGCGTCGAGAGACTGCTTGATCGCGGCGAGCGCGCCGGTGGGCGCCGATGCGAATTTGGCGCAGAGCGCGTGGGCCTCGTCCATCAGGGCCACGTCGTCGACGCATTTCCAGATCATGCCCCAGCTTTCCGCCGTCTCGGCCGTGATCGGCTCGCCGATCAGCGCCATGCCGCGGGCGCGGGCGTCGCCGGCCAGGCGCGGCAGGAACCAGGTGCCGCCCGAATCCGGAATCAGCGCGATCTTGGCGAAGGCCTGAAGAAACTTGGCCGAGCGGCCGGCGAAGACCACATCGCAGGCAAGCGCGATATTGGCGCCGGCGCCGGCCGCGATGCCGTTGACGGCGCAGACGACCGGCATGGGCAGCGCGCGCAATTTGCGCACGAGCGGGTTGTAGAGCTTGTCGATCGTGGTCGAGAGATTCGGCGGCTCGCCGGGCTTCGGCTGCACTTCGGAGAGGTCCTGCCCGGCGGAAAAGCCGCGGCCGGCGCCAGTCAGCAAAACGGCGCGGCAGGTCGCGTCGGCTTCGGCCTCGACCAGCGCCGCCATCAGCGCGCCGTGCATTTCGGCGTTGAAGGAATTCAGCCGGTCCGGCCGGTTCAACGTCACCACGCGATAGCCGTCGCGCTTTTCGACCAGAACGCTCATGTCTCCCCCTCGCAGCGATTTTTGCTTGGCGCGATTGTGCATCACATTGCAGGCGCGTCAACGCGCAAGTGGATCATATTTGACCTTCGCCCGCGCGCGGCCGATGCTGCCGCCTGAGGAGCGGGCGCGCATGAAAGTCTCATTGATTCAAATGAATTCGATCAGCGACAAGGCGGCGAATCTGGCCGAGGCGCAGCGTCTGATCGAACGTGCCGTCGAGCAGGAAAGGCCCGACTGGGTGAGCCTGCCCGAATGTTTCGATTTTCTCGGCGCGGGGCGGCGCGAGAAATTCGCGGCGGCCGAAGTCCTGCCCGGCGGTCCGGCCTATGGGCTCATGCAAAGTCTGGCGCGAAAGCACCGGATTTTCATTCACGCCGGCTCGATTCTCGAAAAGGTCGAAGGGCAGGAGCGCATCCACAACACGACGCTCGTCTTCGACCGCGAGGGCCGCGAGATCGCGCGCTATCGCAAGATCCATATGTTCGACATCACCGCGCCGGACGGGGCGCAATATCGCGAGAGCGCGGCTTTCGCGCCGGGTGACGCGGTCGTCACCTACGAAGCCGACGGCATGATCTTCGGCTGCGCCATCTGCTACGACCTGCGCTTTCCCGGCCTGTTTCAGGCGCTCGCCGACAAGGGAGCTCAGGCCATCGCGCTGCCCGCCGCCTTCACCATGCAGACCGGCAAGGACCATTGGCAGGTTCTTTGCCGGGCGCGCGCCATCGAGACGGAAACCTATTTTCTCGCCGCCGCGCAGACCGGCGCGCATGTCGCCGGCAACGAGACGCGCCAGACCTACGGCCATTCGCTCGTCGTCGACCCCTGGGGCCATGTCGTCGCCAAGGCCTCGGACGGGCCTGGCATCGTCTCCGCGCGGCTCGACAAGAGCCTCGTCACGAAAGTGCGGGCGCAAATCCCGGTGGCGCAGCACCGGGTGCGGCTTGGTTAGTTCGAGAACATTCCCGGTTTCTGCGCGACGATCGAATCGAACAGTTCCGAGGTTTTCGACAGATGCGCGTTCATGGCGGCGCGGGCGGCTTCGGGCGTGCGCGCCTCCAGCGCGTCGACAATCGCCTTGTGCTCGGCCAGCGTGAAGGGCAACCGCCCCTGCGGCGACAGAATGAGGCGGCGCACGCGTTCGAGATGCGCGCGCAGGCTCTCAAGAATTTCGGCGGCGTGATGCAGGCCCTGCGCCTGCACGATCAATTGATGAAACTCCACGTCGAGTTCGTAGAAGCCGGCGATGTCGGCGGCGTCGACGGCCGCCTGCTGATAGCGCAGATTGCGGCGCAGCTCCTCGACCAGCCCCTCAGGCTGACGCGCGGCTTCGGCGGCGATTTCGATTTCGAGCGCGCGGCGGATCAGCATCCATTCGCGCACGTCTTTGGCGGCGATCTTGGCGACGAAGGAGCCGTGCTGCGGCTCGATCACCACAAGGCGCTCGTAGGCGAGCCGGTTGATCGCCGTCGTCACCGGAAAGCGCGACATGCCGAGCCTGTCGCAGAGCGCCAGCTTGTCGATGGCCGCGCCCGGCTCCAGCGCGCCGGAGAGGATCGCCTCCTTGATCTCGCCATAGACCTGATCGGCCTTGGAGGCGCGGCGCTGCTCGCCCTCGCCCGACGCGCGTCGGTGACCCGCCGTTTCGTGATCCATTCTCGCCCTCCAACCACTGGCATGCGGGGCCAATCTAGCATTTCACCCAGTGAAGCGCACCTTGATCCTGCTCAACATGCTCCCGCGGTTGCGGGCCGACGCGCAACAGCCTAGAAGCTCGGCGCAGAGCCCCCGGAGACACAACCCCATGCGCCCCTCGAAACGCGCCGCCGACGAAATGCGACTTGTCACGCTGGAGCGCAATGTCGCGCGCTACGCCGAGGGCTCGTGCCTCGTCAAATTCGGCGAGACGCATGTGCTGTGCACCGCCTCGCTCGAGGACAAGCCGCCGATGTGGCTGCGCGGTCAGGGCCGGGGCTGGGTGACGGCGGAATATTCCATGCTGCCGCGCGCCACCCATACGCGCACGCGCCGCGAATCCTCCGGCAAGGTTTCCGGCCGCACGCATGAAATTCAGCGTCTCATCGGCCGCTCGCTGCGCGCCGTCACCAATTTGCAGGCGCTCGGCGAACGCCAGATCACCATCGATTGCGACGTGTTGCAGGCGGACGGAGGCACGCGCACGGCCTCGATCACCGGCGCTTGGGTCGCCCTGCACGATTGCCTGAAATGGATGCGCGGGCGCTCGATCATCAAGGACATGCCGCTGCGCGATCATGTCGCCGCCGTCTCCTGCGGCGTGTCGAAGGGCGCGCCGGTGCTTGACCTCGATTACGCCGAGGATTCCGCCGCCGAGACCGACGCCAATTTCGTCATCACCGGCGCGGGCGGGCTCGTCGAGATTCAGGCGACGGCCGAGGCCGCCGTGTTCAGCGACGCGGATTTCCAGGCGATGCTGGCGCTCGCCAAGAAGGGCGTCGGCGAACTCGTCGCGCTGCAGAAGGCTGCCGTCGCGTGAGCGCGCGCCTCACCGGCAGAATCGTCATCGCTACGCATAATTCCGGCAAGTTGCGGGAAATGCGCGAATTGCTCGCGCCCTATGGAATCGCGGCGGTTTCGGCCGGCGAACTCGGTCTTGCCGAGCCTGACGAAACGGGGACGACCTTCGTCGAAAACGCCATCATCAAGGCGGAGGCCGCCGCGCGCGCCGCGGGGCTGCCGGCGATGGCGGATGATTCCGGCCTCTGCGTCGCGGCGCTCGACGAGGCGCCGGGAATCTATTCGGCGCGCTGGGCCGGCGAATCGAAGGATTTCGCCGCCGCCATGGCGCGCATTGACCGCGAGGTGACGGCGAAAGGGCCGCAAGCTTCCCGCCGCGCGCATTTCGTCTCGGCCATCGCGCTGGCGCGGCCGGACGGCGCGACGCAGGTTTTCGAAGGCAAGGTGTTCGGCGATCTCGTTTTCCCGCCGCGCGGCACGCTTGGCTTCGGCTACGATCCGATCTTCCGGCCGGACGGGCATGAGCGCACGTTCGGCGAAATGGCCTCGGAGGAGAAACACGGCGTCCCCGCCGACGGTTCGCAAGCGCTGTCGCATCGCGCCCGCGCCTTCCAGCTTTTCGCGCGGGCCTGCCTTGGCGAGTGAGGCCGCAGAACCGCGCGCGACCGAACGCGATCTGGCGCTGTTCAACACGCATTGCGGGATGCATTCCTTCGCCATCGCCATGGCGAGCCTGTTCACCGGGGTCTTCCTGCTGAAGCAGGGCATGAGCGCCGCCGGGGTCTTTCTGGTTCTCGGCGCGGTGCTGGCTGTGCGCTTCGTTCTGCGGCCGCTGGCGCTGTGGAGCGCGCCGCGCCTCGGGCTCGTGCGCACGCTGGCCTTTGGCTGCCTGCTCTACGCCGGGCAATATCTGCTGCTGGCGCAGGTCAAGGGGCTCGATTTCTGGCTCGTGCTCTACTGCCTCTCCTCGGGCTTCAGCAACGTCTTCTACTGGACGACGTTCCACGCCCTTTTCGCCGCGCTCGCCGACGCCCGCCACATGGGCAAGCAGGTCGGCCTGCGGCAATTGCTGGCGACGGCGGCGAGCGTCGCCGGGCCCGTGGTCAGCGGGCTGCTGCTGACGCTTCACGGCCCGCTCGTCGCTTTCGGCGTCGCGGCGGCAATTATGCTCGTTTCGATCCTGCCGTTGATCGCCGTGCGCGAGCCGGGGCTGGCGCGAGAGACGCCCGCCCACGCCTTCGCCTCGGCCAAGGACGGCGCGATCATGTTCTCGACCGACGGCTTCATCGGCAACGCCGCCGGCACGGGCTGGGGCATCGCCTGTTTTCAGACGCTGGGAGAACGCTTCGATTCCTTCGGCTGGCTGATGGCGGCGGCGGCGCTGACCGGCGCGCTGGGCGGGCTGGCGCTCGGCCGCTTCATCGATCTCGGCCACGGCCGGCGCGCCGTCGCGCTCAACGCCGCTCTCGGCGTCGCTTTATTCGGCGCGCAGGCCTTCGGCGCAGGCACGGCCGCCTCGGTCACGACGCTGTCCATCATCGGCACCTTGTGGGGCGCGCTCTATCTGCCGTCGCTGATGGCGGTGGTCTATCGCGCCGCCAAAAGCGCGCCTTGCGTCTTCCGCTTTCATTTCGTGCTCGAAGGCGGCTGGGATCTCGGCGGCATGGCGGGATGTCTGGCCGGCGCGGCGCTGAGCGCGTTCGGCGCGCCGGTCGCGACGGCGACATTGCTGGCGATCCCCGTGCTTTTGCTGCAGGCGGTCATGCTCGCGCGCGCCCACCCGCGCGGCGCGTGACGCTGGGAGCAGGGCATGGCATAAGGCGGACATGACCTCCGCCTCTCCCGCGCCCGGCTTCGGCGTCTACGTCCACTGGCCGTTCTGCCTGTCGAAATGCCCCTATTGCGATTTCAACAGCCACGTCCGTCAACAGCCGGTGGACGAGGCGCGCTTCGTCGCCGCCTTCCGCGCGGAGCTGGCGCATCGTGCGGCGCTGACGCCGGGGCGCGTGGTCAATTCGGTCTTCTTCGGCGGCGGCACGCCGTCACTCATGGCGCCTGCGACGGTCGGCGCCATTCTCGAGGAGATCGGCGCACGCTGGAGCGTGGCGCCTGATGTCGAAATCACGCTCGAAGCCAATCCGACGAGCGTCGAGGCGGGGCGGTTCCGCGGCTATCGCGCGGCGGGCGTCAACCGCGTGTCGCTCGGCGTGCAGGCGATGAACGACGCCGATCTCAAGGCCTTGGGGCGCCTGCATACCGCCGCCGAGGCTTTCGCCGCCGTCGAGACGGCGACGTCGATCTTTCCGCGCGCCTCTTTCGATCTCATCTACGCCCGCCCCGGGCAGACGCCGGAGGCGTGGCGGGCCGAATTGCGCGCGGCGATCGTCCGCGCGCCCGAGCATCTGTCGCTCTATCAGCTCACCATCGAGCCCGACACGATGTTCGAGAAGCTGTTCGAGGCGGGCAAACTCGTTCCGCCCGACGCCGACGTCTCCCGCGCGCTGTGGGACGTGACGCAGGAGACGACAGACGCCGCCGGGATGCCGGCCTACGAGATTTCCAATCACGCGCGGCCGGGGGGCGAGAGCCGGCACAATCTCGTCTATTGGCGCTACGGCGAATATGTCGGCGTCGGCCCCGGCGCGCACGGCCGCATCGCGGCGGCGGGCGGGCGCCGCGCGCAGGCCTGCGAGAAGCACCCGGAAATGTGGCTGACGGCCACCGAAGTCGAAGGCCACGGCCTGATTGAGGACGAGCCACTGTCGCAGGAAGAGGCCGGCGACGAATTCCTGCTGATGGGGTTGCGGCTCGCCGAAGGGATCGACCCGGAGCGCTTCCGCGCGCTGTCGGGACGGACGCTCGATCCCGCCCGCATCGCCGCGCTTGTCGCCGACGGGCTGATCGCCGCGACGCCCGACGGGCGCATCCGCGTCACGCCGGAGGGCCTGCCCGTGCTCGACGCCGTCGTCGCCGATCTTGCGGCGTGAGGATTCGCTCCGCCTTACGCCGCGCGCGAGTTTTCTGAGTCGCTTGCGTCGTTCGCGTCGGCTGACGTTTTTCCGCGACGGGCCGGCCGGCCGAAAACGGCGAAGCCGTTCTTGCCGTTGAATTTGGCTTCGTACATCGCTTCGTCGGCCTGTTTGATCAGGGCGTCGGAATCGAAGGCGGCTTCGGCGAAGGCAATGCCGACGCTGGCGCCGACGAAGCCGATCTTGTCGCCGAGATCGACGGCTTCCGACAGAGCTTCGATGACCCTGCGGGCGATTTCCTTCGCTTCGCGCCGGCTTTGCAAGCCCGAGCAGACGATGGCGAATTCATCGCCCCCCAGACGCGCCGCCATATCGCCAGGGCGCAGGGATGTCCTGATGCGGCGCGAAGCTTCGACAAGCAGGGCGTCGCCGGCCTCATGGCCATAGGCGTCATTGATGAATTTGAAATTGTCGAGATCGATCAGCATGACGGCGGAAAGACCGCGCGCTTCGCTGCTCGCCGCCGTCAACAGACGCATGCGCTCCGCCATTCCGACGCGGTTCGGCAATTTGGTCAGATAGTCGGTCAACGCCAGCTCGCGCAGCTGACGCTCGACGACGCGCAGATGCGTCACATCGGTCATGACGCAGACGAAATCCGGCGCGGCGCCGGCGCGTTCGTCGGCAGCGGCGGATAAAAGAACTTCGATGGCGCGCCCGTCCCGGCGAATGATTTCGAACGGCGCGTCGCGCACGGCCTGATTCTGGCGCAGTCGCTCAAGCACAAGCGTCTGGAATGCGGCGCGCGAACGCGGCGCCAGCAACAACGACACAGGCTGCCCCATGATCGTATCGCGGCCAAACCCGATGGCTTCCAGCGCATAATCGCTGACGCTCGTCAGGCGGCCTTGATCGTCCATCGTGAACAGCAAGGTCGGCGTCGCGTTGTAGAGATGATCGAGGCGATCGCGCGCCTCCAGCACGCGCCGTCTTTCCTCGCGCAGCGCTTCCTGCATGTCGTTGAACGACGACATCACGACGCCCAGCTCGTCGCGGGCGCGCGTGGCGAGCGGCGCGAATTCGCCGGTCTGCGCGATTTTGTGAATCGCCGCCAGCAGGCGATGCAACGGTTGCGCGACAACGGCCTGAAACGCGAAGCTGCCGGCGATGCAAGCGAGCGCCAGACTGACGCTGACGATCAGCCAGCCGAAATCGCGCGCCTCGTTGCGGATCTGATCTATCTCGGCCGTCGACACGCCGAGGCGCAATTCCCTGCCGCCGTCCTGACCGATGGGAACATCCGTGAATTGCGTCGTGGCGGCGCCCTTGCAGCCAATCCGGCGCGGGGCGGAAATTTCGGACATCCGCACGCCGTTTTCGCGAATCTCGACGCAAGCGACGGCGCGGTCCGACATCAGCAGGGAGACGAGCTTATTGGCGACCTCGATCTCGCCTTGCAGATCGAGGTCGGCGAGCATGCCGGCGACGCGCCCCGCCTGAGCGCCCAGACGGGCGCCCATCTGCTCCTGCCCGGCGTAGATGCGCGCCTCGGAGAGATAGTGCAGCCCGACGGCGAGCAACAGCAGAAAGACCGGCAGTTGCGCCGCCAGAAATTTGACGAAGATCGACCGGGAAAGCCGCATGGCGTTTCACTCCGGGGCGCTTGACGCGCCCCGACGCCTCATTCGATCGATTTCACCTTGCCGGCCTTCATCAGCTGCATGAGCGGTTCGCGATTGGCGATCTCGGTCTGGAACACGGCGTAGGATTTGCCGCGCTTGGCCATGTAGAAATCGACGTTCGTCGCTTTGCCGTCCTTGTCCTTGAAGTCGGTGCAAAGAACGAAATGATCGCCCATCGAGAACATCATCGGATGCGCCTTGGCCGGCGCGTAGCTCTCGACCGCTCCACCCTTCAGATCCATATGCAGATAGACGCCGTCGACGGCCTGACGGTCGATATGCTGAAGCATGGCGGCGTGCAAAGCGGCGCGTTCGGCCTCGGAGACCGGGGCGGCGAAGGCCATGCTCGACGCCGCGACGCCAAGAGCGAGGGCGGACGCAAAGAACAGTTTTTTCATCCGTAGCTTTCCTTCCGTTGTTCGATCACGAAAGCAAAGCACACGGAAACTAACGGCTATTCTCTGGAAACGCCCCGGCGGAACTAATATCGGTTAACGACGCCGGCGCGGCGAGGCCCCTCACCTCCCGGTGAAAGAGCGCGGCGCCGGCGAAACGGGTGAGGCGGAGCCGTTGGAGATTTGCAGAACGGCGAGGCCGCGATCGTTGAGGCCGTCGGCGCGCAGACGGAATACGCCGTCGGCGCCGTTGAAGCCCGACGCGTTGGTCAGCACATTCGGCGCGTAGCGCTGGGTCCCCTGCGAGCGCGCCAAAGCCGCGGCAAGCGACACGGCGTCGTAGCCAAGGGTCGCGATGCGCGTCGGGTCGGAGCCGTATTTGGCGCGATAACGGCCGGCAAAAGCGTTGAAGCCGCCGTTTTCCGGCGCGGCGAACCACGCGCCTTGCAGCGCGGGCAATTTCAGCACGCGCGGATCGTTCCAGAGCCCGGTGCCGATCAACTGCGCCTTGCGGCCGTCCACCCCGTTGGCGGTTAAAGCCTGCGCGACGGCCGGCATGGCGTCGGCCTGTTCAGGGATGAACAGAAGATCGATCTGGCCTGCGAGACCGGCGATTTTCTGCGCCGCCGCAGCCGCCCCGCCGGCGGCGTAGCGCTCGATTGTCATGACGCGGATGTCGCGGCGCGCTGCGGCCGTCTGGAAGGCGGCGAGCGCGACATTGCCGTAATCGTTCTGCGGCGCCAGCACGGCGGCGGATTTCTTGCCCTTGGAGGCGGCGTAATCGACGATGCGATCGACGTAGCTTTCGACCAGGAAGGACAGCAGATAAACCCCGCCGCCCGCGGCGCTGGCGTCGGTCGAGAAGGCGATGACAGGTTTGTTCGCGGCTCGCGCGACACGGCCCGTCTCGCGCACGCCTTGCGCGAACAAGGGCCCGATGATCAGCTCGGCGCCCTCGGCGACGGCGGCTTCGGCGGCGGCCCGCGCGCCATCCGCGGACGAACGGTCGTCCTTGACCAGAACCGTCACGTCGGCGCCGCCCATTTCCGTCACCGCCAGTTCGGCGGCGTTGCGCAGCGACGCGCCGACGACGCTCGGACCGGAGTTCTGCGTCAACGGCAGGATGAGGCCGATCTTTACCGGACCGGTTCCGAAATTCGGTCCGCCCGTCGGCGCCGCGCTCTGCTCGACGGGCGCGGCGGGCGACGGCTCGCCGCTCTGGCCCAGTCCGCCCATCAGCCCCCCCGAACCGCACCCCGCAAGCGACAAAACCAAACCTGCAAGAGAAGCGAAACCGACGGCGCGTTTGGTGAAATGCATTGACGACACGTCCCACTTTCGCCCGCCGACAGCGGAGCGACGCAAAATTTGAGCGCATAATGTATCATGCCGACGCGGCAAGGCATAATGCGCGCGCGCAATCGCCCTCCTTTTATAACAAGCGGCGCTTGCGCTCTTCACATATTGCGTTCTATTAAAAGAACGTAATGGTCTTTAATAAGAACGATAGACGTATGGCTGAACGAGACATCAACGACGGGCGCGCGGGCGCTTCGGCCTTCACCGCTTTCGGCTTGCGCGCCGAAGCCGAGCCTATCCGGCCCGGTCTGCATGTGGTGGCGACGCCCATCGGCAATTTGCGCGACATCTCTTTCCGCGCACTGGCGACGCTGGCGGCGGCTGACGCCATCATCGCCGAGGACACGCGCGTCACCAAGACGCTGCTTGCCCATTACGGCATTTCGACGCCGCTCGTCGCCTATCACGAACATAACGCCCATGTGATGCGGCCGCATCTCCTCGCCCGGCTGAAAGACGGCGCGGCGCTGGCGCTGGTTTCGGACGCCGGCACGCCTCTCGTTTCCGACCCCGGCTTCAAACTTGTCGCGGACGCCTTGACGGAAAATATCGCCGTCACCTCCGTGCCCGGCGCGAGCGCCGTTCTGGCGGCGCTGGTCGTCGCTGGCCTGCCGACGGACCGCTTCTTCTTCGAAGGCTTTCTGCCGCCGAAATCGGGCGCGCGCCGGGCGCGCGCCGCCGAGCTTGCGGCCATCCCCGGAACGCTGGTGTTTTTCGAATCGCCGCGGCGGCTTGGCGAGACGCTGGCCGATCTCGCTGCGGTGCTCGGACCGCGAGAGGCCGCGATCGCGCGCGAACTCACCAAGCATTTCGAAACGGTGCGGCGCGGAAAACTGCCCGATCTCGCCATGGCGCTCGCCGCCGAGGGGCCGCCGAAAGGCGAAATCGTGCTGCTGGTTGGCCCGCCCGGCGCTGGCGAAGCCGAGATCAGCGCCGAGGAGATTGACCGGCGCCTCGCCGACGCGCTCGCCAGTCATTCCGTGAAGGACGCGGCGGCGATCGTTTCGGGTGAAACCGGCCAACCGCGCCGCAAGGTTTACGCACGCGCCGTCGAGCTGGCGGCGCAGAGGCCGGAATGACCGGGCGCGACCGGCAGGCGGCGCGCCTTTTCGGACGGCGCGCCGAATGGCTGGCGGCCGCGTTGCTGATGGCCAAAGGCTACCGGATTCTGGCGCGCGGCTATCGCGTCGCCGGCGGCGAGATCGACATTATCGCGCTACGCGGGGCCGCCGTCGCCTTTGTGGAGGTGAAGGCGCGGCCGGATCTCGACGCGGCGGCGACCGCGATCACGCCCGTCAAGATCGCGCGGCTGTCGCGCGCGGCGCGCGTCTGGCTTGTCGCCAACCCCTGGGCCGCCCATCGGACGCTCCGCGCCGACGCGGTGTTTCTCGCGCCATGGCGGCTGCCGCGCCATGTGGTCGCGGCGGCCGAACTTTCCTTGTAAGAGCGCTCAGGCGGCGTGCAGACGGCGCACGAAATCCTCGACGCCAGTGTTGATCCGGGCCGCAAGCCTGTCGAGGTCGCGCGCGAGGCCGACGGTCGTCTCGACGCTGGCGCCGGTCGCCTCGACCGCTTCGCCGACTTTTTCGACATGGCCCGACATCGCGGCGGAGGCGGAGGCGGCGGAACGCACGTTGCGCGCGATCTCATGCGTCGAGGCGCCCTGCTCATGCACGGCCGAGGCGATGATGGCGGTGATCTGCTCCACTTCCGCAATGCGATTCTGGATCGCGCCGATGGCGGAGACCGACATATTCGTGGCCGCCTGCATTTCGGCGATCTGATCGGCGATGTCCTGCGTCGCCTTGGCGGTCTGTGTCGCGAGCGTCTTGACCTCCTGCGCGACGACGGCGAAGCCGCGGCCAGCCTCGCCGGCGCGCGCCGCCTCGATCGTGGCGTTAAGCGCGAGGAGATTGGTCTGCGCGGCGATGCGCGAGATGAGGTCGACGACATCGCCGACGCGCTGGGCGGCGGCGGACAGACGATCCATGCCGGAGCTGGTCTGCTGCGTTTCGGCGACGGTCTTGCGCACGACGCCCGTCGACTGCACCACCTGACGGCTGATTTCTTCGATCGAGGCGAGAAGCTGCTCGGCGGCGCTCGCCACCGAAGAGACGTCGAGCGTCGCGTTGTTGGAGGCGCCCTTGGCCTCCTTGGCGCCTTCGCCGGCGCGGCGGGAAGAGGCCGTCATTGCGTCGGCCGCTTCATTCATGGCGCCGGTCATCGACCGGAGATTGGCGACCGTCTGGGCCAGCTCGGCCGAATAATCGTCGACGACGGAACGCACCGCCGCTTCTCGGATCAGGCGCGCCTCGCGATCGTCGCGCGAGCGGATTTCCGCCTTCAACTCGATGTTCTTGTTCACGGCGTCGCGCAGCGCCACCAGCGAGCCGGCGATCTCGCCGATTTCGTCGCGGCGACCGGCGCCTTCGATCTCGACATCGGTCCGGCCCGAGGCCAGTTCCTTGATCTGGCCCGACAGGATGCGCAACGGTCGGGCGATCGAATAATGCAGGAGCGGCATGGAGACGCCGATGATCATCACCGTGCCGAACATGATCGCGTAAAGCAGGATATGCGCGAGACTATCGAGCTTGAGGGCGATTTTCGGGATTTCAGCCGCCAGAGCGGCGCCCTCGACGCCGTGCAGTGAGGAAACCTGCTCCCTGAGGCTCGTGGTTTCGCTCAGCGCGAAATAACCCGCCGAGATAACGAGACATCCAAAGAAGAGCTGGCGCAGCATGAGATTGCCGCCGATGGAAAGTGCGCGCATGGGTCACCGGATAGATTCGTGTGCGATATCATCGTCGATGCGCCTTCACACAAAGTTAACGACGCCGGATTGACAGCGCCGGGCGGGCATGGCCCAAAGCCGAAGCCGCGCGCCCCGAGGAGAAAAGCCGCATGAGCCTGACCGTCGCCGTCCAGATGGACCCGATCGAGAAGATCAACATCGCCGGGGATTCGACTTTCGCGCTGATGCTGGAGGCGCAGGCGCGCGGCCATAAGCTCGTCTATTACACGCCCGACCGCCTCAGCCTGGCCGGCGGCAAGATCGTCGCGCAGGTTCAGGACGCGACGCTGCGCGACGTCGCCGGCGATCATGTGACGCTCAGCGCGCCGCGGCGCTTCGACCTCGCTGCGGCGGACGTGGTGTTGCTGCGGCAGGACCCGCCCTTCGACCTCGCCTACATCACCTCGACGCATCTGCTCGAAATGCTGCCGGCGCGCACGCTGGTGGTCAATCATCCAGCCAGCGTCCGCAACGCGCCGGAAAAGCTGTTCGTGCTGCAATTCCCGCAGCTCATGCCGCCGACGCTGATCACGCGCGACAAGGCCGAGATCGAAGCCTTCCGCGCCGAACATGGCGAAGTCGTCATGAAGCCGTTGCACGGCCACGGCGGCGCCTCGGTGTTCAAGCTGGCGCACACGGACCCCAATTTCGGCTCGCTGTTCGATCTTTTCGCCGCGACCTTCCGCGAACAATGGGTGGTGCAGAAATTCCTGCCGCAGGTGGCCAAAGGCGACAAGCGCATCATTCTCGTCGACGGCGAGGCGGCGGGCGCGGTCAATCGCGTGCCGGCCGAAAACGACATCCGCTCGAACATGGTGCGCGGCGGCGCGGCGGCGGCGACGGAACTCAGCCCGCGCGAACGCGAAATCTGCGAGACGATCGGGCCGGAGCTGAAGAAGCGCGGCCTCGTCTTCGTCGGCATCGACGTGATCGACGGCTGGCTGACGGAAATCAACGTGACCTCGCCGACCGGACTGCGCGCCATCAAGCGGCTCGGCGGACCGGATATCGCCGCCCGCATCTGGGACGCGATCGAGGCCAAGGCGCAGGCGCGCGGCGCCTAAAATTACGGCGGCGCGCCCATACAGCCTTTCGGGCGCGCCTGTGTTAAACAAGCGGCATGAGCATCGTCGCTTCGCACGCCCGCCCACCGGCCGAAGGCCCTCGTCCCTCCAAGAGCCGCGCGCAGGCTTTCGAAGTCTATTTCGACAGCGCGACGGTCGCCGCCGATCTGGCGCGGGCGCATCGCGACGCCGCGGGGACGGACGATTTCCGCAAGGCCGCCGTCGAGCGTTTCCGGCTGGAGCTTGAAGCCGGCCGCGCCCGGACGCGCGCCGATCTGGAGGACCGCGGGTCGGGCCTGGCCTGCGTCGAACAATTGGCGGCGATCGAGGACGCGCTGATCCGCGCCATCTACGATTACGTCATCTCCTATATCTACCCGGCCGAAAATCCCTCGCTCGGCGAGCGCATCTGCATCGCCGCCGTCGGCGGTTACGGCCGCGGCGGGCTCGCGCCGGGCTCCGACATCGATCTCCTGTTCCTGCTGCCCTACAAGCAGACCGCCTGGAGCGAGAGCGTCATCGAAGCGATCCTCTATGTTCTATGGGATCTGAAACAGAAGGTCGGCCATTCCACCCGCTCCGTCGAGGAATGCCTGCGGCAGGCGCGCGCCGACATGACGGTGCGCACGGCTCTGCTCGAAGCGCGCTACCTACTCGGCGACGCGGCTTTGTTCGAAGAAATGCGGACGCGTTTCGACAAGGAGATCGTCCGCGGCACGGCGACGGAATTCGTCGCGGCGAAACTCGCCGAACGCGAACGGCGCGTCTCGCGCGCCGGCTCTTCGCGCTATCTCGTCGAACCGAACGTCAAGGAAGGCAAGGGCGGCCTGCGCGATCTCAACACGCTGTTCTGGATCGCCAAATACGTCTATCGCGTCAGTGACGCTGCGGAACTTGTCGCGGCGGGACTCTTCACCGACGCCGAGTTCAAGCTGTTTCGCCGTTGCGAAGAATTCTTGTGGAAGGTGCGCTGCCATCTTCACTACGTCACCGGACGGTCGGAAGAGCGGCTGAGTTTCGACCTCCAGCGCGCCATCGCGTCGCGGCTCGGCTATGTCGGACACAGCGGATTGTCCGACGTCGAGCGCTTCATGAAGCACTATTTCCTGATCGCCAAGGCGGTCGGGGATCTCACCGCCATCGTCTGCGCGGCGATGGAGGAGCGGCAGGCCAAGCCCCGCGCCATGCTCAACCGCTTCGTCGGCAAGTTCAAACGGCGCGGCAAGCTGCAATCGCCGGATTTCGTCGTCGAAACCAACCGCATCACGGCGAAGAACCCGCATGTTTTCGAGCGCGATCCGGTCAATCTGATCCGCATCTTCTGGCTCGCCGACCGCAATTCGCTCGACATCCATCCTGACGCGACGCGGCTCGTCACCCTGTCGCTGAAGCGCATTGACGCGAAGTTGCGCGCAGACAAAACGGCCAATGCGCTGTTTCTGGAAATCCTGACCTCGCGCAACAATCCCGAGATTGTGCTGCGTCGCATGAACGAAGCCGGCGTCCTCGGCCGCTTCGTGCCGGATTTCGGCCGCGTTGTGGCGATGATGCAATTCAATATGTATCATCATTACACGGTCGACGAGCATACGTTGCGCGCCATCGGCGCGCTCGCCGACATCGAGGCCGGACGCCTGCAAGGCGAGCATCCGGTCGCGACCGAAATCATGCCGACGGTCGCCCATCGCAACGCGCTTTATCTCGCCGTCTTCCTGCACGACATCGCCAAGGGACGGCCCGAGGACCACTCGGTCGCAGGCGCCGAAATCGCCCGCAAGCTCGGGCCGCGCTTCGGCCTGTCGGACGCTGAAACGGAAGCCGCCGCCTGGCTCGTCGAGCAACATCTCGTCATGTCGAATACGGCGCAGAGCCGCGATCTCGGCGACCGGCGCACGATCGAGACTTTCGCCGCGCTGGTGCAGACGCGCGAGCGTCTGAAAATGCTGATGGTGCTGACCGTCTCCGACATCCGCGCCGTCGGACCGGGCGTCTGGAACGGCTGGAAAGGCGAATTGCTGCGCACGCTCTATTGGGAGACGGAGGTGGTGCTCGCCGGCGGCCATTCCGCCATTGACCGCAAGCGCCGCGTCACTCAGGCGCAGGAAGAACTGCGTCGGGCGCTGCCGGCGTGGTCCGACCCGGATTTCGACGCCTATGCGACGCGCCATTACCCCGCCTACTGGCTCAAGGTCGATCTGCCGCACAAGGTCGCCCACGCCAAACTTTTGCATCTGACTTCAGTCGAGATGAAATCGCTGGCGACAGAGGTGGCGACGGACGCCTTCCGCGGCGTCACCGAGCTGACCGTCGTGGCGCCCGATCATCCGCGCCTTCTGTCGATCATCGCCGGCGCCTGCGCGGCGAGCGGCGCCAATATCGTCGACGCGCAGATTTTCACGACGACGGACGGGCTGGCGCTCGACACGATTTTCGTGTCGCGCGCTTTCGAACGCGACGAAGACGAGTTGCGGCGCGGCCAACGCATCGCGCAGGCGATCGAGAAGGCGCTGCGCGGCGAGATCAAACTCGCCGATCTCGTCGCCGCCAAGGCCGGCACGCAACCGCGCACCGACGCTTTCACCATCGCGCCCGACGTCACGATCGACAACAGCCTGTCGAACGCCTTCACCGTCGTCGAGGTCTCGGGCCTCGATCGACCCGGTCTGTTGTTCGAGCTGACGCGGGCCATCTCCAAGCTCAATCTCAACATCGGCTCGGCGCATGTCGTCACCTTCGGCGAAAAGGCGGTGGACGTCTTCTACGTCACCGATCTCACCGGCGCGAAAGTGACCTCGGCGGCGCGGCAGGCGACCATCCGCAAACACCTGCTCGAAAGCTTCGGCTAAGCCGGCACGGGTTGATTTTTGACGCCGCCCGCCTGATATGCCTCTGCAACGAAGCTTTTGCGAGTATCCGAGCGATCATGACCGATCCGAAGCAGACAGACCCGAAGCCCGAGGCCGCCCACGGGGTGGAGGCCGCGCCGCATCCGACCTCGCTTGCCGAGCCCGATGCACAGGCCAGCGTCGAGGCGCCCGAGCCCTTCACCGAGCTTGAGAACCTCTACGCCGAAAACGCCGGACTGAAAGACAAGATCCTGCGGACGCTGGCGGAAATGGAAAACCTGCGCCGGCGCACGGAAAAGGAAGTCGCCGACGCCAAGGCCTATGGCGTCACCGCCCTGGCCCGCGACATGCTGGGCTTCGCTGACAATCTCGCCCGCGCGCTCGCCGCCGTGCCGGCGGAGGCCCGCGCCGCCGCCGCGCCGCAAATGGCCGGCTTTGTCGAGGGCATGGAGGTCACGGCGCGCGACTTCGCCCAACGCCTCGCCCGTCACGGCGTGAAGAAACTTGAGCCGCAGGGCCAGAAATTCGACCCCAACATGCACGAGGCCCTGTTCGAGATTCCCGACGAGAGCGTCGTCGCCGGCACCGTTCTGCAGGTCGTTGAAGACGGCTACGCGATCGGCGAGCGCTGTCTGCGTCCCGCCAAGGTCGGCGTATCGCGCGGCGGCCCGAAGGCCTAAGCCAGCCAATAATCCGTTTTCTGCTTGACGTATGTCAGGGGCGCGGCGCGTCGGCGCTTGCGCCCCTGCGCGCGCTTGCTAGCATTATAGCCGCGAAAGCAGAGTGCCATCCCGTCGGGGAGGACCGAATGGCGAAGCGGCTGGCCGCACTCATCTTCATGCTCGCCGCCGGTCCGGCCGCAGCGCAAAGCTGCGCGCCGGCGCCCGGCGCCGATCTGATCAATTGCGAATTCGCCGGGCGCAAATTCGAGAACGCCGATCTGCGCGGCGCCAAGCTCGACGGCGCCGATTTCACTGACGCCAATCTCAAATGGGCCAATCTGACCGGCGCCAGTTTGAAGGGCGCCAAGCTGATGCGCGCCGATCTTTTCCATACGATTTTCGACCGCAGCGATCTGACGGACGCGGACCTGCGCGAGGCCTATCTTTTCGGCGCCAATCTGATCGGCGCAAAGCTCGTCGGCGCCGTGTTCTCCGGCGCGCATCTGAAAGACGTGCTGATGGAGGGCGCCGATCTGTCGCGCGCCAATCTCGAAGGCGTCTACATGCTGCGCGGCGTCATCAGCGGCGCGACGCTTGTGGAAACGCGGCTTGCAGGCGCCAATCTCACCGGCGCCGACGCCGAGGGCGCCGATTTCACCCGCGCAGACCTGCGCAACGCCAAGATGCCCGGTGCGACGCTGACCGGCGCGAAGCTTCTCGAGACCGAACTTGCCGGCGCGGATTTCTCCAACGCGGTCGGCGCCGATTATACGCATGCGCGCAGCCTTCCGGCCTCCGAGCTGAACGCCGAAGGCCGCAGCTTCAACCGCATGCTGCAGGACACATCGCTGGCGAAGTGACGCGCCGGCCTGTAGCTTTCGGGCATGAACGCGCGCCGCGCGATGCGCCGGAGGCTGGCCTTGGAACAGAAACATCCGACATTCCATATCGGCTTCGTTCTCTTTCCCGATCTGACCCAGCTCGATCTGACCGGTCCGTGGGAGGTGCTGACGCGCCTGCCGAATGCGGTCTGCCATCTTGTGTCCGACGATCTGTCGCCGGTGCGCAGCGCCTCGGGCGGGCTCGCCATTCTGCCCAACACGACTTTCTCCGATTGTCCGCAACTCGACGTTCTGTGCGTTCCCGGCGGCCCCGGCCATCTGCGCGCGATGGAGAACGCCGGTCTGCTCGCCTTCCTGCGCGCGCAGGCGGCAAGCTGCCGCAACGTCACCGCTGTCTGCACCGGCGCGCTGGTGCTGGCGGCGGCGGGTCTGCTCGAGGGCTATCGGGCGACGACGCACTGGATGTCGCTCGAGAGGCTCGCGGCCTTCGGCGCCGTCGCGGAAAACGCCCGCGTCGTCGTTGACCGCAACCGCGTCACCGGCGGCGGGGTGACGGCGGGCATCGATTTCGCGCTGGTTCTGGCGGCGCAACTCGCCAGCGAGAATATGGCGCGCGCCATTCAATTGCAGATCGAATATGCGCCCGAGCCGCCTTACGAGGGGCTGCCGGAGACGGCCAACCGCCTTGTCGTCGCGGCCGTGCGCGCGGCCTCCGCCGCCTATCTGAGCAAGATCGCCGAAGTCGACGCGCGCGCCGTCGCGCGGCTCGCAAGCCCGGAAAGCTAGGCCGGGTTCGTCACCCGTCGCAGGGTCAGGTTGATGCGGCCGCCCTGCGCCATGAAAGGCGCGGGGCCGGGCAGGATGCGGTCGACGCCGTGAAAGGCGAGCCGCGCCGGACCCGACAGGACGAGCGCGTCGCCGGCGTGCAGCCTGAACGAGCGGGTCGGCGCGGCGCGCGCCTCGCCGCCAAGACGAAACAGGCAGCTTGCGCCAAGCGACAGCGACACCAGCGGCGCGTCGAAATCCGCCTCGTCGCGGTCCTGATGCAGCCCCATTTTCGCATCGGCCTCGTAGAAATTGACCAGGCAGGCCTCGGGCGGCGCGGGGTAGCCGCCAAGTTCTTCCCAGGCGCGCAGGGCGAGCGCTGGCATCCCCGGCCATGGCGCGCCGGTCTCGGGATGGGTCGGCTGATAGCGATAGCCCTTGTCGCGGTCGGACACCCAGCCCAGCACGCCGCAATTGGTCATCCGCACCGAAAACGGCTTGCCCGTGCGCGGCATGCGCGGCGTGAACAGGGGCGCGGCGCGGATGACCGCGCGCAAATCGGCGATCAGCGCTTGCTGCTCCCCGGCTGAAAGATAACCCGGCGCATAGACGATTCCGGGACGGATTTCGGGCATGACGCAGCGCTCCTGACGCCGTCTTCGGCCGAGGCCTGTAGAATTTCGGGGAGCAGAGCCCCCGCAGGATTCACGCGAAATTCAGAACTCGCGGGGAGTCTGGTTTTTTCTTTGCCAATATAGGCGCTTCGGCATGGACGGTCTCTCTCCGCTGCTTCTGCTCATTTTCGGAGCGGGAAGCTATGTGGCTTTCACCGTTGCGGGCCGCGCCAAGCGTCTGGAGCGCAACCTCGCGGAACTGACGTTGCGTTTTGACGCCGCCAGCGCCCGGCTGGAGGCGCTTGAGGCGCGCGCCGGCCGAGCGACGCGCGACGTCGTCGAGCCCGCCGCTGCGGCCGAAACGCTCCCCAAGGACATCGCCGCGCCAGCGCAACCGCCGACCTCAGCTCCGGTTGCAACGAAAGCGGCGCAGGTTCAGCCGCCCGGGCTCACCGCCGAAGATGCGAAACCGGCAGCCCCCGCCGCGACTGCCGCCGAAGCGCCGGGCGCGCGCGCCAGAGGCCTGCACATTCCCAACTTCGCCGCCGCGCGCCGCGCGGAGACGCCGGACGACGCGCGTCTGGCTGCGCCCGAGTCCTCGTCGGCCAGTCTGCCGCTGGAGCCGGGACCGCGCGCGCCCGAACAACCTGCGACGCCTGACGCGCCCCCGCTTGTCGAGAAACGCTCGCCGCCGCAGCGCATCGAACTACAATGGCGCGACAAATCGACGCAAAAAGCGGCCCGGTCGCTGCCAGGCGCCGCGCCCTCGCAAAGCGCAGATCGAGATGCGTCGGAAGAAGCGCCCGGCTCCCCGCCTCCTCCCCCTTCGCCGTCACAGGCGGCGCGCCCGCGCGACATGGAGCAGACTTTCGCCACGCGCTGGGCCGTCTGGCTCGGCGGCGCGGCGCTCGCCATGGGCGGCCTGCTCATCGTGCGCTACGGCATCGAGGCGGGCTTTTTCGGCCCGGCGTTCCGAATCGCGCTCGGAACGCTTTTCACCATCGTCGTGGCGGCGCTTTCGGAATATCTGCGCCGGCGCGAAATCCGCATCGATTTGCCGGGCGGGGCCAAGTTCCAGGCGCCGACCATTCTCGCCGGCGTCGCCGTGCTTTCTGCTTTCGGCGTGATCTACGCAGCGCATGAGCTTTACGGCTTCATCGGCAAGCAGGCGGCGGTCGGCGCTTTCGCGGCGGTCGGCGTCGCGGCGCTCTTCGCCTCGCTGGTTCATGGGCCCGCCTTCGGCCTGTTCGGTCTTCTCGGCTCCTATGCGACGCCGTTGCTCGTCAGCGCGGAGGAGCCTTCGCCCGGCGCGCTTGGCCTTTTCGTCGCCTTTGTCAGCGCCACGTCCTGGGGCCTGCAACTGCGTCGCCGCTCACAGCTCATGCAGGGCGGAACGATTCTCGGCCACACGCTGTGGACCGCGGCTCTGGCCTATATGGAAGCGCCCGCCTGGGCGGCGCTGCTCAGCGTCGCAGCCGCCGCGCTGGCGACGCTCGCGCTTGAGCGCGGACGCCGGCCCGACGACGAGGCGGACGTCGACGCGCGCGAGACATGGACCGCGCTCGATCTCGCCGCCTTTATCGCGCCTGTCGTGCTGATGGGCGCGATCTGGGTGGCGATGGATGTCGATCTCGCCTTCCGCGCCGCGCTTGGCGTCGTTTTCGGTCTCGCGCTGGTCGCGGCAATCCGGTTTCGCGGCCTTGGCGATCTCGCGCTGGTCGTCGGCGCGGCGAGCATCGGCGTCGTGCTGCTCGCGCCGACCAGCGAGGGGGCGCTTGGCCTTCATCCGCATCTCGTGATCGATTTCGCGAGGCTGTCGCTGCCGGTGTCGGTCGCGCCGGATTTCCGGTTGCTGGCGATCGTCGCCGCCGCGCTGATGTCCCTGCCGCCGCTCGCGGCGTTGTTGACGGGCTGGCGCAACGGCGCGGGTTCGGTCCGCGCGCGCGGCGCGCTCGCCTTCGCTTCGGCGCTGACGCCCGTCGGCGTGCTGCTCGCCGCCAGTCTGCGTCTCAACGGACTCGAGCGAACGACGGAATTTGCCGGTCTGGCGGCGGGATTGACGCTGGCGATGGCGTTCGCTTCCGAAATTCTTTTCCGTATCGAGAAGCGACGCGCGGCCGGCGATGACGATCCGATGCTTTTGATCGGTTCGAGCGCCTATGCCGCCGGCGGCGCCATCGCGCTCGGTCTGGCCATCGCTTTCGGTCTGCGGGAGACGTGGCTTGTCGTCGGCTTCGCGGTTTCGAGTCTCGGGCTGGCGCTGATCGCGCGGGCGCGCGCCATTCCGCTCCTGCGCAGTTTCGCGGCGGCTTTCGCCACGGCCTCGCTGGCGCGCGCCGCGTGGCATCCGATTCTTTCCGATCTCGGCGCAAAACCGCTCGCCAATTGGCTGGCGGTCGCCTATGGCGCGCCGGCGATGGCGTTCCTCGCCGCAGGCCTTGCGCTGACGCCGCGTCGCGACCGCGCCCGCCGCGTCGTCGAGACGATCGCGGCGCTGTTCCTCATCGGCTTCACGTTGCTCGAAATCCTGCACGCCTTCGTCGGGCCGGACCTGTGGGCGGCGCGGCGCATGCTGCCGCTTTACGGCGGCTGGCCGAGTGCGGCGCATCAGGAGGCGATGGCGCTGACGGCGACTTACTCGCTGGCCTTGGCGCTGCTCGCCATCCTCTTCAACCGCCTCGCGCAGCGGATAGACAGTTCGGCCTACGCCGGCGCCGAAAGCGGCGCGGCGGGCGGTCTGACGCTTACTGCGGTCGTCGGGCTGTGCGTGGCGCTCAATCCGGTCATCGCGCATCAGCCGGTCGTCGGACGGCCGATCTTCAACGAAATCCTGTTCTATTACGTCGGCCTCGGCGCTTTCCTGGGGCTGCTCTCGCTGGCGACGGGGCGCGCGGCGCGGATGGAGCCGTTGACGCGCGCGCTGCAAGGCATCGCCATCCTGCTGGTCGGCGTCGGCGCGGCGCTGATCGTGCAGCACTGGTTCACCGGTCCTGATCTGCTGTCGCCGCTCGCCGACGAGGCGCGCTTCATGGCGACGACGGCGCATGTCCTGACGCTGCTGGCGCTGGCGGCGGTGGTTTCCGTCTGGCGACGGGCGGGCGACAGCCCGAATCTGGCCTACGGCTTCTATCTGCTTGTCGGGATTGCGGCGGTGGTCGCCGTTCTGCGGCTCGGGCTGCAACTCAATCCCTTCCTCGATGGATCGCGCGTCGAGGGACCGATCGTCTTCAACCGGTTGCTGTGGGGCTATGGCGGGCTCGCCCTCGGCTTCCTCGGACTTGGCTGGATGACGCGGCGGGTTGACGGGCCGAGCGATCTTGTTCGTCTGGGATTGATGGCGGTCGGCGGCGGCTTCGTCGTCCTGCTGATCTTCCTCGAAATGCGCCATGCGCTGCATGGGCCGAGCCTGCACTCGGATTATCCGGTGACATTGGCGGAAGCCGGCGTTTATGGGCTCATCGCTTTTGCCGGCGCCTTCCTTGCGGCGCGCTGGGCGGCGGGGGCGCAAGCGCAGGGCCAGATTGCGATGCGGGCGGGCGCGGCGCTGTCCGTCATCGGCTACTGGAGCCTCATCGCTCTGGCGATCTCGCATTTCGCGCCGGTCGTCGGTTGGCCGATCGTCAACAACACGCTCGTCGCTTTCATCGCGCCAGCCCTGGCGGCCCTGTTCATGGCGCTATGGCATGAGCGCAAACTGCCGGCGCTCGAACTGACGCGCGTCTATGGCGCCTCGGCCATTCTGGGCGGGCTCGGCTATGTGCTGATGCAGGTGCGGGCCATCTTCCCCGAAGTCGACTGGAACGCCGGCTGGGCCTCGTCGGATCACAAGCTGCGGCTTTTCGCCTATTCCTTCGCGCTGATCGGCTACGGGCTGGCGCTGCTGATCGCCGGTTTCCGCACGCGGCGGCGCGATCTGCGTCTCGCGGCCATCGCCATCATCGCGCTGGCGACGCTGAAAGTCTTCCTGCTCGATCTGGCCGGTCTCGAAGGCCTGTGGCGGGCGGCGAGCTTCATCGCGCTCGGCTTCAGCCTGATGGGCATCGCCTATCTCTACCGGCTGCTGATGCCGCCGGGAGCGGAGCGCGAGTCTGGACCGGAGGCGGACGAATCCCTACGATGAGGCGAAACGTCCGCCGAACCGAAACGCCGCATGTCGAAGCCGAGCTATTACGAATTCTTCGCCGGCGGCGGCATGGTGCGCGCCGGGCTCGGGACAGGCTGGCGCTGCCTGTTCGCCAATGATTTCGACGCCAAAAAAGCGGCGTCCTATCGCGCCAATTGGGGCGACGACGAATTCCGTCTCGGCGATGTGGCGCGGCTCGGCCCCGACGATCTGCCGGGCGCGGCCGATCTCGCCTGGGCGTCCTTTCCCTGTCAGGATCTGTCGCTCGCCGGCGCCGGCAAGGGCCTGAGCGGCGCACGCTCGGGCCTGTTCTTCGTTTTTGAAAAGCTGATGGCGGGTCTGCGCGCGCAAGGACGCGCGCCGAAGATCATCGCGCTTGAGAATGTCGTCGGCCTGCTGACGAGCCATGGCGGGGCGGATTTCGTCGCCGTGACGGAACGGCTCACGGCGCTCGGCTATCGCGTCGGCGCGATGGTGATCGACGCGGCGCGCTTTGCGCCGCAATCGCGCCCGCGCGTGTTCTTCGTCGCGCTGCGCGCCGATATCGCGCCGCCGGCGCGGCTTGTCGGCGATGCGCCGACGGATTGGGTTTCATCGCCCTCCCTGCGCAAGGCGGCGCTGCGGCTTTCGGGCGCGACGCGCGAGGCGTGGCTGTGGTGGGCGCCGCCGGAGCCGGCGCCGCGCAACGCCGATTTCGCCAGCCTCGTCGAGGCGCGCCCGCACGGCGTCGCCTGGCACGACGCGGAAACGACGCAGCGGCTGATCGACATGATGTCGGCCGCGAATCTGCGCAAGCTCGAAACATTGAAGCGCGCGAAGGGCGCGGCCTACGCCACCGCCTATCGCCGCACGCGGCCAGACGGCGCGGGGGGGCGTTGCAGCCGCGTCGAATTGCGCGACGACGGGCTCGCCGGGTGTCTGCGCACGGCGGCCGGCGGCTCCAGCCGGCAGATCGTTTTCGAAGCGAAGAAGGGCTCCCTGCGCTCGCGCCTGCTCAGCCCGCGCGAGGCGGCGCGGCTGATGGGGCTGCCGGAGGATTACATCCTGCCCGACGCGTATAACGAAGCCTATCACCTGCTCGGCGACGGCGTCGCGGTCGACGTCGCGCGGCATTTGCGCGAGACGTTGTTCGAGCCGGCGCTGGCGTCTTCACGGTTGATGATGGCGGCCGAATGAAAGCGCCGAGCGCGCAACGCTCCGCCACGATGCGCGCGGTGAAATCGCGCGACACCAAGCCGGAATTGCTGGTGCGCCGCGTGTTGCGCGAGATCGCGCCCGGCTATCGGCTCAACCGCGCCGACATTCCGGGCAAGCCGGACATCGCCTTCATCGGCGCCAGGCTGGCGATTTTCGTGCATGGCTGTTTCTGGCACGGCCATGATTGCAAGCGCGGCGCGCGCCTGCCGAAGGACAATGCGGATTACTGGACCGCCAAGATCGCGCGCAACCGCGCGCGCGACGCTGAAAACCTGCGCAAGCTCGACGCGCGCGGCTGGCGCGCGCTGACGATCTGGGAATGCGAATTGAAGGACGAGGCGGCCTTGCGCGACAGGCTCGCCGCCTTCGTCACGAATCCATCTTCAGCGCGGCGATGAAGGCTTCCTGCGGGATTTCCACCTTGCCGAACTGGCGCATGCGCTTCTTGCCCTCTTTCTGCTTTTCGAGGAGCTTGCGCTTGCGAGTCACGTCGCCGCCGTAGCATTTGGCGGTCACGTCCTTGCGCAGGGCGCGCACGGTTTCGCGCGCGATGATCTTGCCGCCGATCGCCGCCTGAATCGGGATCTGGAACATGTGCTGCGGGATCAGATCCTTCAGCTTCTCGACCATGGCGCGGCCGCGCGTTTCGGCGCGGGTGCGATGGACAAGCATGGACAAGGCGTCGACCGGTTCGGCGTTGACGAGGATCGACATCTTGACCAGATCGCCCTCGCGATAATCGGTGATCTGATAATCGAAGGAGGCGTAGCCTTTCGAGATCGACTTCAGCCGGTCATAGAAATCGAACACGACTTCATTGAGCGGCAGATCGTAGGTCGCCATGGCGCGCTTGCCGACATAGTTCAGGTCGATCTGGACGCCGCGGCGGTCCTGACAGAGCTTCAGAACCGAGCCGAGATATTCGTCGGGCGTGAGGATCGTGGCCCTGATCCACGGCTCCTTGATCGCGCCGATCTGCATCACGTCGGGCAAGTCGGCGGGGTTATGCAGCGAAATCTGCGATCCGTCGCGCATCTCGATGTCGTAGACGACCGAGGGCGCGGTGGCGATGAGGTCGAGATTGAACTCGCGCGCCAGACGCTCCTGGATGATTTCGAGATGCAACAGGCCGAGGAAGCCGCAACGGAAGCCGAAGCCGAGGGCGGCCGAGCTTTCCATTTCGTAGGAGAAGCTCGCGTCGTTGAGACGCAGCTTGCCCATGGCGGCGCGCAAATCCTCGAAATCGGCGGCGTCGACGGGGAAGAGGCCGCAGAACACCACCGGCTGGG